>Ga0116228_10002887_pt1 | contig 14988 bp, 10 predicted proteins | sample S1TSphfallax_2_FD_89694 | JGI IMG/M metagenome (GOLD analysis project Ga0116228, IMG submission 89694) | Host-associated microbial communities from peat moss isolated from Minnesota, USA - S1T2_Fc - Sphagnum fallax MG | ecosystem: Host-associated > Plants > Peat moss > Unclassified | place...
AGTGTTCCTAGTGTTTCTAGCTTACCTTTTCAACATCCCTATTATAGCTTGTTGATATTTTGTCATCCCTTGTCAACATTCTTGTCTTTTTATTGTTCTTTATCTTTCATCATCCTTGGTGTTCTCTGGGTGTGTTTTATTTGCTAAGCAAGCTTAAGTCATTTCCAAATCAAACATCACACTAATTTGAATTTTGAGTAGAAATGTTTACATTTGAGAACGTTTGCTAGGTCAACATCCCATGTTGGGATATCCTTTTAAGACCTTGGCCTAACAACAATCATAATGATTTAAAGATTCAAAAAAAATTAGAAAAACAAGTCAAATCTTCATTTAATTTTAAAAGAAACCAAAGTTGAAGGGGGAAATATATTATATTATTCATAGAAAATAAAAATGGTTACTCATTCCAAGAAAGATGCAAAATATTTTGTCTAACCCCAAGTCATGTGTGGAGGTGGTATTGAAAGATTGTTTGTTGTCACCTCCCACTAAAGGTTTTAAGTTGACATTTAATGATTATATGTCTTTATAGATTATTTATTTAATAAAAATGATTAATGTAAATTCCTTGTATTATTCATAATTTTTTAAATAATAATTATTATTATTATTTATGTTTAAAATGTCAATATTTTTTAATTATAATGTAATTTTATATTGATTTATTTGTAAATTTGATTGTCAATACTATTAAATAATATATGGATATAAAGCGTGATTTAATGGTTTAAAGTACACCAAGACATGTTGTTCTTTTCATATGAAATAACATGTTGAAATTTAAAACATCTAATACAATTGGCAATCATGATGTGTAGGTCAAAAACTTTAATTATAATTTAATATTCATTTTTTAAAACACAAATAATGTATTATTTAATAGGCCATTAAGCTTTCTAATGTAATTGTTGAATGAAAAGCTAAAACACAAATGCATTTCTATGTATTCAAATCATGCATTTTTAAATAATAATGTTCACAAAGGAATCTCAAGGTTTTCAAAACCTTGTGTGATACATAGTGATAATAGGTTAAAAGATGCATGATTTATAATTAACATGCAATTGATTTAAGCAAAATATTAAATATTTGAATAATGCAAAATTTGCAATCAAGAGATAGACTTTGAATGTGTTTCAATTACATAAAAAATGGATTTTAGAATTTTTTTAATAATTTAATAAAAAAATAAATTTGTTGTGATTAACATTTATGGTTTTTAAATACTTGCCCATCTCATTTTGCACCCAATTTGTGAGCATTCGTGTATTGCTCACAAACTCAATCACTTCTTTTTATTTTTTCCTTTTTTTGTTACATCCTTTGCTTTTTTTTCTCCTTTTTGTAAAGCTTTTATGGCAACAAATATTTCATCCTTCCATGAATTTAATTCAATTAATGACACACATTGAAAGAAAATTGTAATTGCAACATATTCATGGGATGTAAAAAACACACATGATTTAATAGATTGATTTTAATTTCAAGATTGCTTAAATGTTTTTGATTAATTTAATACAAAGGCAACTTTAACACATGTTTGTAAAATAATTAATGAAATTTGAAATTTTCATATTTAGAATAAAATATTTTTCAATATCCCAAAATAATTTAATTAGTATCAACAATGCCAATATACTACAATAATAAACCAAATGTAAATATGAAATCACATCAATGTACAATAATTTGAACTCCGCATTATTGTGCATTACCAATGACAATCGACTATATATATATATATATATATTTGTATGTTTTCAATAATTCATCATTATTTATGTCAATGTCAATTTTAATATAAATTAATATACCTTTCAAGGGATGAAAAAACACACATGTTAATTAATTTCATATCCATGTTAGTGGATAGGGAAAAAGAATGAGGTAGTTATAAGGAAAGGTGGGAGATAGTTATTTTTGAAATTTTCTTTGGAATGGTCCATGGACAACCATATGAAGGATACCAAAAAAGCCCCCATGTACCAATTTCGATTGTTGGTCACTAGAATTGTACAATAGCAAGATGGATTGTTTTCTTCTAGTAGGTCATATTTGCATAAAGGGACAAGGATCATCTAATGAGTTTTTTTAAAATACAAACCATTTGATTTCATTATTTCTTGAGTATTGAGTCGCTCATTCATGGCAAATGGAAGGTACAAATTGGTTGAGGGCACAAAAATCTCTAAAGAAGCAAGCAAGTTGTTCAATGTCCAAGCACTAGTTGATGGCAAGACAAATTGATTTGCTCTCCATGGTTTTGATTTGGACATATCATTAGAAGGGCTTGGGAATGTGAATTGCATAAGTCGGGTCCATAATGTTTTCATGCTTGCATACATGGCATGGAAAGGACAACTTGAAGCTACTTGCAATGTACATGTCACAATTTAAGGCCTATTGTCACCTCTACCTTTCTCTATTTAGTCTAACAATGGAATTAGTTGTATTTCCATGAAACATGTTCAAAATCATGTTTACAATCCTAACATAGCAAAAATAACTTTTTCAAAAGGTATGTTTGCTAGTTGGTACAAGTTATAATGGAAACAATATTTTTGAATCAAGCTTTTCTTTGACCATCTGCTTTCCTTAGGTGGCTAATATGATCTAGATTCCACAAAGAGTGGAGATTCACTTGAGCATGTACATTGTGGTTGCTTAGTGATGGTGTTGAAGCAAAGTGTAATGGTTGTTTTGGGTTCTAGATTGATGTTACTACTATTGTAATGTGTTGGTGTGGCATGTCAAGTTGATAGTACTGATGGTAGGCGACACAATTTGGAATTGACAATGAATGGCTACAAATGACAATGTCAATTATTGTAGCATTTCAGGTTATTCTATATGTCCAAGGGCCATAAAACAAATGTAATTTTGATATGCTTTCAACTAAGCACACTTATCGCAACACAACATAGATTCATGTTTTATTCAATAGAATATTCATGCAAAGGTTTTTTTATATAGTTATGATAGGAAAAATTGGATTGTCAAACATGTCATTATCCCAATAGATTGTTAACGACACATTGATTTTGTCACAAGACATGCACAAAATTATCATCATTTATTTATTCATATTATGTGTGCCATGTTGTAACAATGATCAAATGGCATTTTTGCATGTACAATGTCTTGTAAACATTCACAAATCCTTCAATTTTGACAAAAATTGATTTCATGAAACAACAAAATGTCAAATCTAGATTTCAAAGATAATATTATTCACAAATATACCTTTTTAACCATTGATCAGTTTTTTTTATATTATTATGTTAGGTATTTGTTATAGGACATTAATTTCTTATAATTTTTAATTTGTGACGAAGGTTTTGGTTTTTTGTGTTTTGAGGGGTTTATCCCCATGGTGTGGCTTTGGAATCCTATTTCTTGTGTTTTGAAATTCCAAAACATACAAGAGAAACAAGTTTGTGTTTTGTGTGTTTTTCAACTTGGATTCTTGTGGTTTGCAACTTGAAACATGAAAGATGCAATCTAGTTGATGGTGCTACATTATATTTGTTTTGTAATTGGCGCTAGACAAATTGTAAAAATGATGTGTAGCTAGGCACCAATCTTGGTATACTATGTGGTTGAAGAACTTTTATAGGCAATTTGATGTGTTAGTGTCATTTTTCGCTCATCCTTCTTCTTTTTCGAAGGCACAATGGCTACAACAACATGAGTTGCAAAAGCAAGGGGGGATGCATTATTGTTGCATGTTGTAAAGGTCATTGACGTGATGGTGTTTTGTGGCAACAATAGGAGTTATAGAAACAAAGGGGGAAGCAATGTCATTGCATGTTACAAAAGTCATTGACATCATGTTGTTGTGTAACAATAATAATAAGAGCATCATCAATTAACACAACAACACCAACTACACAAAAGGAAGAAGGGAAGGGGGAGATGATGAGATGGTGAGCCACCATCCCATTTGCCAATCAAGCTATTTGGACCTCCCAAGTTATAGGAAGGCTTGGCACATTTGGGAGTTCAAAAGCTTCAAAGGAAGTTTGAAATAAAGGGTTCATGAAGGTCCAATTTGGACCTCCTTTTTATTTATTTATTTATTTATTGGTAATTTATTGAACCTAAAAGTTAAGTTTAATACTAATTTAAACATGCCACTTGTCCTTTGTGGAAAAAACGTCTAAAAGGTCAACAAACAATAGGTTGAAACTAACATGTTTATTAGTGAACAACTAATGAAATGAAGGTTATTTTTTGACAAACATTCATTTGAGGGGAACATTCAAAAGCATCAAGGTTGTTCGCCAACAAATAACACAAGGTCAATGCAATTTTCGTAACTTGAAATGTTAGAGCACGATTTGTTTAATGCCCAAAGTGTGAAAACATGTTTGAGTGTTTAGTGCCCAAAGCATAAAAACATCATAAGGTGTTGGCAAGGGGCTATTTGGACCAATGAACAACTTGCCAAGTTTGGAATCGTTCATCCATGAATAATTAATCAACAACAAGAAATTCATCAATGTCAAATTATTCATTAATGAACAACAACATGATTGTAACCACTTGAGAATTGTTCATCAATAAACAACTATGTGAAAGCAACATTTTTTTGGTGTTAATGTAATTCACCAATGGTGATTTAGGGGTTGTTTGTTAATGAACAACCATTTTGTAATAGCTTTTTGTGAAAGTTCCAAAATTCATAACTTTGGTGTACAAAATCATGTCAGGTGGTCATGATTAACCATATAACTAAGTTTAAATTAATTATGCCTAATTTAATTTAATTAGACTAACCTAGTTTAGTGTGTAATCTAACTATGAACCAATTTTAGTGTGAAAAATGCTTAAATTAATTTGTGGATTGGGTATAAAACATCCCAAATTTCGTGATCTCAAATCCTTTTTTGGTGATTCAAAATGAACTCACCTACAACACACATGAATCCAAGCCCAAAAACATAGAAATGAAAACACAAACACCATGTGTAACAAAAACTACATAAACACATGAAAAAATTGGTTTGGATATGGTGTACCATTTAAGGTTTTATTTGTTATGTGTTATATATGTGATGATAGTGATAGTTGTAGGTGTTGATGTGGTAATGTATGACAATCCAAATGGAATGTCATTTGTGCAATTGAGTTTTAGGAGAAGAAATCCATGTGTTTGCAAATTTTAAACCCCTTTGGAAACAAAAAAAATGGAAGTTTTTTCACAAGCGCATGAAAGTGGTGTGCACTAAGTTGATTTTCAATAAATTTTCAACACCAATTGTTTGTGCTAGTAAACATAACCACATGTAACCAAAATGTGGTAGAGTTTTGTACCATTAATGAACAAATAATCTCACGCCATCAACTTTTTTTTTAATGCAATAGTTTGTTGGAATAGGCCTACAAAATGGGGGGAAATAATACATGTCAACTTTTTGTTTATTGTGTAAATCCCCTCATCAATGTTGTTGGGTTATATGCTTGTTTCTTGTCAATATGTTGGTTGGATTGTAATTTATTTTGAAGAGGTAGAAGGTCTATTAACACTACTAGAATGGTTGGTTTTTCAAACAGTCCAAATTGATTGATTGGTCTTTCTTGACTAATGAACATGTACATCTTGACTAGAGGCTAGGTTCTTGAATGACCTGTGTATCTTTTGACCAATCAACATGGTTGAATTGAACTATTTGACTATTTGCTAACTTGGACATCTAATTAAATTGGACAAAAAATTGACAACCTTGGTCAAAATGGCATGGAATTTCATTAGTATAAGAAAATTTTAAAATCCTAGTCACTAAGACGATTGGGCTTTACAACTAAATGTCCTTTGCAACTAAATGGGTGAAACAATATGGGTTTAACAACTCATTAGTCACTAGTTGCATATGTGTTTCCTAATTAGTGTGTAGTTGTAAAGGCCAATTGTAAAACCCAAAACAGGTTGTTGTGAATTAGGAGATGGGTGTTGAATTCAACTCGTCTAATATTTTATATAAAGTGTTGGATCAATTAATGGTGTTACCGTGTTGGCTGGATTTTCTAGCACATTATCTTGGGGTTTAGGGGCATTAGAGGGAAACTTGAATGCAAATGATGTCCCACCTCCGCTTAAAAAGATGACATGGGACCACCCATCCCATGCACATGTTGCCTTGTCCACATGTCATTCACCACTAATGTGGATAACTTTGGATCAATTGTAAAAGGCAACGGATTGGTGTGTGTCATTAACATGACAAAATTTACCACCTATAACCATATAACAAAAATGACATTATTATCATTGGATGGTTCACCATGATTTACTTTAGTACATGCCACGCCTATTTTATGGCAACCTTGTGAAAATGGTGCATGTTTATTGGACTTGTGTGGAGGCATACACATTGGTTTGATTATGGTGTTTCAATCATATATATGTGTTCACAAATACCTATATGTGGACCCCAACACCATAGCCCAAAAGGTTTCCATGCACCATGTTCGGATGTTGTTGGACCAATACACAAAATTATTATTAAACATAAATTTACATGGATATTTGGGGGCCTTACCTCATGACATTACATTATTGGGGGCACAAGATTTGGAAGATGTTGGGCCAATGGATATGGTGATAGTTAGATGGCTATATTAAGGCCATTTTATAATAGGCATAAGTGATGGTTTGCTTCATCCACAATCAAGATTTTTTTGGGAGATATTACAAGTGTTGTTACATTTACAACACATTCAAGAAGAACCATCCATCTACCTTTTGGAAAATGTTCCTCCATTAGGTGATTCATGCCCACAAGTTTTGGTGGGATGGCAACAAGTCCATGTTTGGTTGGGTAAACCAATGTTAATGGACACTACATCAAAGGGATTTCATGCACATTGATTATGTTGGTCAAGACCAATTTAAAATCACTTGATTTGTTGCAATGAACATATCATTTGGTGCCACAATGTAAAGGTCTTACTATGGGTGCCATTTTGGATTCAAGATGCATGCCACAAGCGGTGTGGCATGATGATCAGCCACCCTTTATTATTGTCAACAAGGTGCACCAACCACATGTAGTCTTGCCCACAATCATGAACTTTCCAAGTTCATAGGTTTTCCATGATCATGGTCTTGACATGATTTGGGATTCAAGATATTCTTGTTGGGTGGAACCACGTCATGTTGATGAATAGGAACATGCTATGGGGTTCCATACCCACATTACCCAAGTTTTTGGCCTATGAGAAGCCATCAAATGTTGAATCCTTGGTCAAATCATGGACTTGAATTGTCTCACTTGGATTATTAGCCTAGGATTGGCCAAACAACATCGACCATTCAATTCCCACCCACCCATGACTCAATATTTCACTCTTGCATTTCATTCTTGGGATAGGCGCATTCATGTAGGGGGGGCAATATGATGTTCAAGTTAGAGTTTATGATTTTAAATAGGCCAAATACCCATGGCAACATTAGGATTTTACATGAAGGGAAAAGGTGATGGATGTTATGAGGGATCAACATTGGAGTGAGGAGAATACTAGTGATCAAATGCATTTTTGGCATCCAAGGTTTTGGACTTGTTTGAAGAAGTTGAATACATTCTAAATGCAAATGGAATGGGGGCTTCATGTGGGGATCCTCCCAAATCGACAATGTAACATGTGTAGGTTGTAGCTTCAACCTTGGGCACTAGGGGTGAATCGCCATTCAAGCCCAAGGCACTTGACATAACTATGGACACATGGGATAGGAGTTGAGGCATGCAAAATGCAACAATTGTTGCAAAATTATGTTCATTGGTTTCATTATTACAAATCATGGATTTTTAAGAGGTTCAAGTTGAGTAATTTGTCATTTTTTACTAATAGACATGTACATGTTGACTAAAGGCCAAGAGCTTAAATGAAATGTGTATTTTCTATTAATCAACTTGACTATAATGGTTTGTTTGATTAAATACATTTAGTCAAATTGTACACCCTTAGTCAAAATGGCCAATGTTTTTTAATAAAATGTGACATGGTTTGCTACCTTATATATGTACCTCCAACCTATTAACCCACCTATTTATTTAACTAACTACTTACCTACCTATTACCCTCTTACCCACTTGCCCACCTACTACTACTTACCTACCTACTTACCTATCTACCTATTTTTTTTCATTTACCTATCTATCTAGGTGAAAACATGATGGAGGGTACAATTTTTGGATGTACTTGTAGTACAAAAAAGGCATTAATACCAATGTGATTTTGCTTTCAAATTGAATGATTAAGATTTTAAAATCATGTGCTAAGGCTTAACCTTATTTATTACCACATTGACATGGATTTCCAATGAATTTGCATTGATTTACTTAAATGAGTACTCAATTTGGAGCTTTCAACCAAGTTTATTAAAAAAAAAATTGAGTTATCAAATTGTCCTTTATATTTATGCACTTAATTTCAATGAATCCAATGTTTCTTTTTGCATGATTTTCTAAGATCATGACCTAAGGCATGTTAAATTTTGAATTAATTCGGTGTAAATGTCAAAACACATGAATTTTTGAAGAAATTAGTCCCTTACACTTCTAAATTGAAAATATTCATTTCAAATAATGGATCTGAAATTTTCAAAAATCCAACAACACATTTTCCTCAATGATAGTTGTAGAAACATTTCATATTAAACATTTAATTCAAAATATCAAAATTTTATGTATTCTTTTCAATGCAAATTAAATTTTTTTTTAATGAACTATTGCAAATTACTATGATATTACAAAACCCCAACTTTTATGTGTTTGGATACATATGGATGTCTTAAATGGTGGAAATTTTTCATTTTTTCAAAAAATGAAAGTTTGTTGATACTAACGTCATGTTTGCATTAAATTAGGCATTAGATTTAGCCATTATGTTTACCCAAAGTTTAGCCAAATTGTAGTCATTATGTTTAGTTTAAATTTAACATGTAGGTTTATCCATTAGGTGTAGCTACTATGTTTAACCACTAGAATTGGTCACGAGGTTTAACCCAAATTTAATCATTAGGTATAACCACTAGGTATAATTTAGGTGTAGCCACTATGTTTAACCATTATATTTAACCATTATGTTTAGCCATTAGATTTAGCCACTATCTTTAGCTTAAGTTTAGTTTAAGTTTAGTCATTATGTTTAACCATTAGGTTTATCATCAAAGTCTAACCACTAGATTTCATCTTCAAGTTTAATCAATGTTGAAGCACTAAATTAAGGCTATAGGTTTAGCCACGTGATTTAACCATTAGGTTTAGCCTAATTTTAGTTACTAGGTGTCACCTAGGTTTAGCTACCATGTTTAATGATGTGAAAAAAACATGTGAAAAAAAAACTTAAACAAAAGTTGAACATTTTCAATAGTGTAGTCATTGGTAAATAATTTGTTTATCATTGTGAAGGTTTGAGGTTCAATTCTTTATACTTATAATGTATGTGCTTAGAGGGTTAAAATAAGTAGGCCACAATAAGGTAATTTGGTGAGGTTCGTTAAGGTTAGGTTAAGTAGCTTAACCTAGCCTAACACCTATTTACCTAAGTGCCTTTTTCGACCTATTTAGATTTATTTACTACTTGCCCACCTACTTACCTACCTACTTATTAGTTTATTAAATAATAATTCAGAAAATGATTTTAATTTAGGTATGAATTTTGATTGAGTCAAATGGTCCACTATCTACTAATCAATTAGTTAATTACACTATTAGTCAAAACAATAATGTCCAAATTGACTACCTAGTCACATCTACCTCTAAATCAACTTGTCTAAATTAATGGGGTGGTATTTTTTATGCATATCATTTTGGGTATTTTTTTACTAAAAAACCTAGTTAAAAAACCATGAATTGTAATAGTGTTTACTTTTAACCTTAAGGGGTTGGGCAAACTTAAAGGGCAAAAGGTACTTTTGGAGGTAGGGTCGGTGGAGTTTTCCAAAGGGAGGTGGCCTTAACCACAATTATGCCTACCAAGAACGACATTTTTGGCAATTGAAATAAATTTTGGATGTGTAGAAATTATAGACTTGTCAATAAGAAAACAAAATCTAACATATATGGCATGCCATTGTTAAGAGATATTAAAATTTTAATCAGCTAGGCCATGGTGTTTAACACTTTGGGTTTATAATTTGGACATCACCAATTGCCTCTCTTTGAAGGTGACAGAGTGAAGACTACATTTTGGGGCATTAACAAAAACAAGAAGGAATGTTTTTATTAGTGGAAGTTCTTACCTTTTGGGGTGAAAAATGTAACTACAAAATTCCAAAGAGTGATGGATCAAGTTTTTATAGGCTTGGATTGTGCCAAGTGTTACATTGATAACATCATTGTGTTTAGTTCCACCATGGGACAACATGGTCATCACTTGCAAGACATGTTTGAAAACTTGGGGGCACATGGGTTGAAATTACATTTGGGAAAGTGCAAGCATGTATTTGAGCCACATGATTTATCCAAGAGGCTTGGGAGTCCAAAAGGTCAAGGTGGATGCGATTTCCAAGGTTTTGATACCAACTAATGTTAGTCAATTGGGGGCATTTTTGAGGTTAACAAACTATTACGAACGGTTTGCCAAAAGGCTTAATTAAATTGCTGAACCTTTGATCTAATTAATCAAGATTGATGAAAAGTTCATTTGAGGGGATGCACAAGAATAAGTTTTCCAAGAATTGAAAGCTAGGCTTAATTTTGCACCCATATTGAGGAGACCATTTTAGGTTGTCTTTTCCAATTACATATAAATTGGATTGCTTTGGGATTTGGAACAATCCTCACACAACTTGATGAAGAAAACCAAAAGTTTTTGGTGACTTATGCAATTAGTTAGTCCAACAACCAAAGAACGGCCAAATACAATTTATATGAAGGGGAATGTTTGGTCGTTGTTGGGCTCATGGCCAAATTTTAGTGTTATTTGTTTGGTAGCACATTCACATTGGTGACTAATCACCAAACATTGAAATGACTCATGGAGTTTGACTAACTCACTTGGAAGTTAATAATATCGGTTTTCATTTTTCACTAGTATGATCTTGATGTTAAACATTAGATTGGAGCATTCAAGAAGGATGCAAATGGGTTGATTGGGAACCCAAGTTTTGGTGAGTTGGATACCATTAAGCACGTTGGCATGGGGAAATAGATTTGGAGATAGTGCCTAGTTGGCATGTTGTTCATTCCTTTGCATTTTGGCAAATGGTTTGCAAGAAGTATCATGTCAAGCTCAAATGGTTTTTTAAAGTATTTATAGGAATTCAAAGGTAGAACCTAACAACACTAGACATGTAGACATTTTTGGAGATGCTCGACTATTGACCTATTTATAAAATGGGGAATTGGATGTCGAATTAACATTGAAGGAAAATGATTGGGTCTTTGAAGGGCCAAAATATATCATGAAAAAAGACAACTCCTTTTCAAGATACACGGGCTAGATGGGCATGTACATGTGGTACCACATTTATAATTGCAAGAAATCATTGTGAGACATGCCCATGAGGAATTGGGTCATTTTAGGGTATGTTAGACCTATCATTGCTTCAAATGTTGATGGAGAGGCATGCAATTGGAGGTTCAACAATTTGTTTCAAGGTGCATGATGTGTGATTAGGTTTATGCATCAGCACCCATTTCACATTTATAACTTCTAATCATGGGGCTTGGGTATCATTGGAGGTTAGATTTTGTTGGGCCATTGAACTTAATCACAACCGATATGTGTTGGTTATGATTAAACATCATTCCAAGTGGATTGAGTTGGTTCCATTCCATGAAAAAAATAATGAAAATGTTGTTTATGCATTTTTGGTTTAGCTTTTGAATAGATTTAATGCTCCAACAAAAATGTTCATAAATCAAAACACAAAATTCCAAGGAGAATTTTATGAAATTGTGAACAAACTTTGATTGACCATAGGATTATTTCTCATGATCAGCATGAGGTTGATGGCTTAGTTAAAAAATTGGTACAAACAATGGAAAAAGGTTTACAAAAATATGAATTATAGAAATGGCATACGTTTGATTGGGACACATAGTTGCCATGGTTGGCCATGGGATACCAATTTAGTAAGCAAGTGTCCTTCGTGTCATTCCCTTTCAGTTTTTTGCTTTGTGGGTGTCAACCCCAATTGGCATCCATTGTAGGGTTGTGGCCAATGTGGTTAATCCATGATGATCTCAATGTTCAAGTTTATGATCCACTACATGAAGTCTTGTTCAAAATAGTCATGCCCATGGCAATGGAAAACTTGACCATTGCACAACACTAAAATACCTTTTGATATGTCACCATTTGTGGAAGTGGGCATCAACCGAAGGTTCAAAGGTTTGAACCTAAAGATTATGTTTATTTGTAATAGACGTCACCTACCACATTGGATGTCATAGCCATTTGTGTTATTTTACATGTGAAAAAGATTTTACCTTTTACAATTTTGTTATTATAATGTTGAAATGGTTAAATATGGAAAAACCATGTGTGGAATTGTGCACCATGCCACCTTCCACATGTGAATGGCAAAGTGCATCCAATCATTGGCCATAGTTCCAATAGGTTTGCAATGCATGTTATGTGAAAAATCACAAGGTCTAGCAACCGTATTGGTTTGTGACCATTGCTTTAGAGGATGGCATATGGGTTAGTTTACATCACCATTTGTGTATGTTCTAGTAGGAGATTGGGTGGTGTCCACAATGCACCAAATATACTTGTTTTGTTGTTTTGTGTTAAGCTTCAATATTAGGACATAGACATGTTATTTGGTTAGTGCATGATTCAAAGAAGGTTGTAATTTGGTTAAACATAATGCATTGCAACTAGGAGATTAATGTTAGGGCTCACATCCCATCCAACCTACTATTAATTTTGTTAATGTTGGGTGTTAATTTCGTAGTGCTTAACAATTACATATTCAAATCGTTTTATCTTTTGTTTCATTTTGGTTAAATAGTTTGACAAATATGCAGGTTTTTAAATTTTTGGATTTTTTTTCTTCTAAAATAAATAAATAAATAATTAAAAATTGAGGAAAATTATATATATATATATATATTTGGTCCATTAAATTTTTCAATTGTTTCTTTCACATAATGTACACATAATGAAATGAACATCACTTATTGTGTAACATCTTAAATGAGTGCAAATCACAATGGAAAAAAAAGTGCATATTTAAACATGTCAAAACATGCTCCATCAAAAACAACAATTTTATATAATCTTAATATTTTAAATTTTATGCACATATTTCATTCTTATTTTGTGTTTGAAACGCATTTTCATTGAATCATTATCAAATTCATAATGTGGTTTCACATTTGTTCCCTCTTGCCCTTTGTGCATATAACTCCCACATAATATTTCCATAATTGTCAAAAATTAAGATAGATCTAATTTTATTATTATTTATGATAGAAAAAAAGAAAAGAAAAACTAAATAGTATCAAAAAGACTCCATCATGGTTATGGTCATTCTCCCATGCTAAATATAAAAGGCATTTTAACATTCTCACATCTTGCATTGACATATATTCCTTTGTTGACAATCTCTTTAGCAATGTCAACATATGCACATGAAGCGTAGTTAGACAACACACATATATATCAATGATGTGACATGTTGAAATAATGTTGATATAAATGAATTCCAATTCAAATTTAATAATTCCAAAATGATTCAGTTGAATGAATTCAGATTCAATTAAAAACAAAAGGGATGTAAATAGGTGAAAAAAGCATTCAGAATCTTCTTACGACTGCAATAGTGAAAAAATATATTTTAGAGAACACATATTCAAAAACACCTTTCTATGTGTCTTCAACTGATAATGGGCTAAACAAATTTCAATTTGAAATTGTTCAGTCTACAACTTATGGAATGTAAAGTTATCCTACAAAAAACAGCTCTGATGAATCCTCTCAAATTGGAATAAAGCAAATGTGCACATTAGCTTACCTTTTCCCTTTCCAACCATTTCTCCACAACACACTTTAGTAACATTACTACTTAATTATAGAAATTTGAAATTTGAAATTGACCCTACATAACTTTGGATTAATCCAGAGCTTTTTTTCCTTTCCTTGGGGTTCTATTCCTTCCATGTCATAACCCTGCGTATACTAGTCCCCAAGTGATACTTACCAGATAAAACCACACATTACCACATCCATCAAAGCTGGCCTGTGCATGTTAGTTGGTGCCTTCATGATAGTGTGTTTACATAAGATTTGTGTGGACACAGAATTGTTAAAGCACCAACTTAAATGCACCAATACACTGTCAGACACTATCTTGTTGAAATCAACTATTCTATTGACCTTTGTAAAAATTGAGAGACATCTCAACATGAATTCAGGAGGTAGCATGAGAATGAGTGTGATCATAACCTTACAAGAGTTATTCACAATGTATGCAAGCATCAACTTCATCACAAATTGCAGTAATGAGCTTCAATGCTCTTACCCACTGATTTCAACAGCTTCCAACAGTGTGTGCATATAACTTTACAATGATCTGTGCACAATTCCAGGCAAACTATAGAGCAAAATCTGGGTGCAGGGTTTCCAATAGCAGCAGGAAAGATTCAGTCATGATGTTGGCTTGCACAAAAGTCACATCATCTTCATCCAAGCTGCAGCGAGCTTGTGTGGGTCAACTTCATTTCATTTTAAGCTGGGTTAAGACCAAAATGGAGACAAGTGCATGATTTTGACAAGAAACAACCATGCATGGGTTCAAGACACACCCTACACACCAAATCATTCTCCACAGAAGTTCAATTTTGCTATCTTCCAAATCAGCATGTATGCTGAGTTGATGTCATTACTGTACAGACTCCCATATCAGGACAATGAGCAAGTAGACAAAATCTTGCAGATTTTTGGGTGGTTCTTTCAATTCTAAAAGGCATTATTAGGTCTAGCATATTCGTATTCCTAGGATCCCATCAACACACAAATTGGTGCTAG
>Ga0116228_10002891_pt1 | contig 14980 bp, 13 predicted proteins | sample S1TSphfallax_2_FD_89694 | JGI IMG/M metagenome (GOLD analysis project Ga0116228, IMG submission 89694) | Host-associated microbial communities from peat moss isolated from Minnesota, USA - S1T2_Fc - Sphagnum fallax MG | ecosystem: Host-associated > Plants > Peat moss > Unclassified | place...
AAAAACAAATGTCTAATTCTTTTGTTCATACTATTTGAGGGCTACAAGTTGGTGATTCTAAATCACAAACACCCATTGATTTAAATGGACCGCTTCATTCGAATTGAGCTGGTTTACCTAAAATCTCAAATCAACTTGTTATGTCAATACAAAAAGTATATGATGAAATCAAATTAAGATACAATTCATAAGAGGGGTGTTTAATGTCCTCTTTTTGTTATCTTCAGTCAAAACTATACTAGAGTCTATAGTTAGGCTAAAGGTGACAAATACCATACATAAATCAGGTTTGCTAGTTGCTATCTACCTTGTGAGGTATTTTCAGTCATTTAGCTATCTAGTTTTAGAAGTCGATAAGAACACCCACGTTATAGACAACAGCCAAGTAAACTTGTTCTGCTGTGTCCCTTGGAATGGGCCAAGGGGAGGGTCTCAAGTTGCATAGATTTATTTGGGCAGGAAGGACTAGTAAGTCGCTCTAAAGTAAACCTAAAGCAAGAATTATTCTGCCGAGACCTTTGGAGGGGCCCTCGGGAAAGGGTTTTTATTTTACATTGATATATTTGAACTCGAAGGTTCTTTGGGTCCATGAAAAAATATTATTGAAGTCGCCTCTGTGGTGAAAATCTAAGCAAAGGCCCAAACTTAATTGCAGCACATGCAATTGCCAGTGACTTCAAGCCAACTCAGGACCTACCTACTTCAAGTGTAGTTTCAGTAGGACGTTGAATATGCCCGTACCAACTTGTGGGTGTCAGTGGGACATGTACTTGTCGTAATAAAAGAATCACTAATATTGACAATTGCACATGCGTGGGTGCAAAATTCAAAGCATGGGCCGACAGATTGCTCACTAAAGCCTACAAGGACCTGGAAATTAGACAACAGCTGCAGTTGGTGATTTACGCATTCTTTGTTTATAGTTGTCGGTATTCACTCTTTGATTCTCCAAGAAGATATCATGCCACGAATCGAGATATATTATGACATCTCTTTAGACACCATCCCCAGCTTTTAAGATGCCATTGTTTGGACTATGCAACCTTTAGTGAGCTTCACACTACTGTTATTAGTAAATTACAAACAGCATCGAAATACATTATTGGTTTCATCATCTATAAGTCAGAGTACAGCATAAGGGGAAGAAGACATCTTGGGGAGTTCCTTACTAGAGGGCCCCTGAGACTCTAAAAAGGGCCCAGCCCAAAGTTAGAGGTACCCCAGCAAGATGCCTCCCTTAGGTAAGTAAAAACCTTCCCACTTCTAGTGGATATGGATAAACCAACTATCCATATCTGAGAAATTAAATACCACCAAGCAGTGGATATGAATATGAATATTATTATAATATAACTACATTCAGATATCCAGAGATTGGTTAGTTTTAATTGTGATAAGCTCCATCATATATATATATATATATATATATATATATAATGATGGATGTTGAAACTAACTACATCCATATCCAGGTACTATCCAGATTCATATCTGCATTTTACGGTATGACCAGACAACACTAGTTTAGATTTGATAATTAGGGTAGGCACATTGGAGCAGGCATTCTCAGCATAAAGCATGAAATTTTTTATTCAAATGCTGGGAAGGTGTAACATGTGATCAGTGAACGGGTCTTTCAACTTGAAGGATTCTTCTGTATTGGGAAGTGTTTTCAAATATGAAAACAAAAGAAGTGAACCTTGGCATGCTTTGTGAATCTTGTGAACAATTGTCTACACATTTCAGCATCTTAAAGTTCCAAATCCTCTCCAATAGCAAAACTTTGAGAAGGGCATTCTGGGAGAGAATGAAGGGTTGGGCCACATCAGAACATGAGAACATCACAAGAGATATTCCCAGCAACCATTATGTGTAAGCAACACTTACTCATTTTTCAAAGCAATGGGATTAGGTGTCCCCACTCTCCACATGCATGCATGCAATGAGCTATGGCCTCAGGTACATGAATTTGTTACCTTCATGTAAACCTTGGAAATTTTTCTCTGTGTTATTTCAGGCCTTAAATGGGGCAAGTGCCCCTATTTGGGGCAATAGGGTAGATAGGCTGGTGAGTGAACACTTAAGAACTCAAAGGAGGTCAAATCCTCACACATTGTTCCCTCTGCTTATGAAGCTCAAAACACATTTGTAGCTCTCCACCTAGCCCTTCCCCAATGTCAATATGGGGTGTTTAGTGTCAGGGAATTCAGTGTTCCATGATGGATGAATTAAAAACAGCTTAGGATTTCGTGCTTAAAATCTTTGATTGTTGTGTGTTTGGAATACAAAAACGTTTTGTAAAGCCCTAATTGGTGCACTCATCGCAATGTCCAAACCAGCAACAGTTAAAATAAGAAAATGTTCCACCATGGTCCCAAAAGATCAGAGTTACTGTTCAACATTCCTCAAGATATAGGACCGAATGAACGTCCAGTGCAACACCTGGTGAAAACGTCCTCAAAACATGAGGTTAAGTAAATGTTTAGAGTAACACTTGGCGAACATTCCCCAAAATGGGGGATCAAATGAAAATTGCATCATTCTGAAGTCAATTTATTACAAAAAAAATCAAATGATAATAAAGTAGCTTGGGTTGTTCACATGGCATGCCACGTTGACTAGGCATGTACAACTTTTAGAATGACATGGCATTCATGAAACATATCTGCTGACCTACTGATGTGGATGGTCGCCACCACACTCACCTCCACATTGGATTTTTCTCCCCTACCTAGCAGGAAGGCAAATTTCCCATCATGTGAACATTGCATGTAACTTCCATAACATCGACATCTGTAATTTCTTATCCAGGATTTATCCTTTTAACCCTTTTGGAAATATATTCAGATTGACACTTTACTAGGTTCAAACCATGTGAACTTTAGTCACATTCACATGGTTAATGCTTCAAATCAGGAACTTAGTTTCAACGCTTCAACCAGTGTTGACTGATATGAAGATTTAAGGCATTACTCAGGTTATCTATATGGAATTTTTTCAAAAATTTATAACGTAAGGATATGCACAGTCAAAATTATGAACGTAGTTGACCGGATGAATATGTTTTTTTGTTTTTTTTTTTCATTTGGCGGATATGAATTTTTTGGTTTTGAAACTCACACTAATCACATGATATGTACAAAGGTTAGGAATATATCCCAGGCTTTTGGAATTAATTTTTCCACTTGCAAACCTGCTCCATTAGAGCATTAGAAAACATCTAAAAAACTAGTAACTTGTGGACTTGAACCTTGGTTCTTTGCAGAACCCTATCCAACACAACACACGTTTCCTACCACAACCACACTCCACATACACACCATCTAACCCACAAACACACACAACACAACAAAAGCCATCCCTATTGTGGATGAGCTCCATCAATAAAAAGACAAAATTGTTGATTCAAAATGAAGTGCAAAGTGTAAACTATCATTCAATTTTTCTAATCCTAAAGACAATAATAAGTTTTTAGCTCACCTTGCAAATGCCAAATTAATCCTTATTCAACTCCAATTGCTCAAAATAATTTGATTCCTCAATCAAATCATAATTATCTTCAGCCAATGAATATTCAACTTTTAGAAAGTTGTTCAAATCTTTATGTCGTGAACAATTCAAATGGGGATCGTTAGGCCAATTCTTCACCACAATGATGATTGAGTCTAAATTATCCACTTGCAACCTGCAATGTTTTAAAGTTGTCAACACACTAGCATGACTTAACACATGTTCAGTTTCAATTTGTGACCTTGAAATTCCCAATATTTGTTTGGCAAGGACACCAATATTTGGGAATTGGGTTTCATAAATTTGCCACCAAGCTAAGGGATCAACACGTGTAACAAGGGTTGGATATAACCTCTTGAACAAGGATAACTCCCCAACAACAAGTGCACATGATGACTTTTACATAGATGCACCCACACCAAATTTTATCTTTTTCAATAGAGTCACCAAATCCAACATCAAATTTAACAACTTTTATTGCACATGCTTAGATAGTAAGGTTTAGTACCTCAAGGGTGAAAGCATGGTAAAATATGCAAAAAAAATAATCACATGTGAAGTCACAATCACATTTATGACATAAACATGAAAGAACCTATTTAAAACTTCTTTAACTTTCATTATGAAACAATGGTGCACTCCATTGAGTTTATAGTAGGCTACATATAAAATGTGAGAAATTTTCATATTAAAAAAAAGGATAAAAATTGTGTTTTAAATTAGTTGGGTTTTCAAAATTTCCAACATACTTTTATCTGAGAACTTTGATAAATTATGATTATGGTATGAATTTATTTAAAACACATTGATACATATTAGTGTTATATCCATTTGAAAGTACAAAAAATTCAATTACAATTGTACTTTCATCATATTTTCATATACTTGAAGCAGGAACATGACACCTACTTTCCTATATTTGTATTTCTAAAAATGTACTTAAATGCATATTAAAACATGCAATTATTCAATATTATGCAATGAAGTCAAAGATCTTCTTTTTATTATTATTAAAGAAAAAAATATTCATGAGTTCAATGTATTAAGTCTTAATTTATGGATATTTTCCACCAAAAAAAAAGTATCTTTCATTGGCATAGTTTACCATGCTTTCACCCTTAAACATAATCATTAAAAGATGAATTACTACATTAACATCACACTTTGTAGCAAGATGAATATAATCCCCACGTCCCACTTAGTTTTCCACAACCTTCAAAGACTTGAACCTAGGATCAAACATAAAGGTGAGTATATTGTGCACCTATTGTGAACTATAGTCTTGCAAAAATTGGAAAAAAGGTTTGATGACCTTATAACATCCACCCACATGTTGTTTTGAAAGATGATAAACTTAGCATCAAATGCATCCAAAGCATTATAAACATCAATGACATTTCTAACCTTTGTTTCCAAAGTTAGTGTCAAATTGATACATGTATTAGGAGCATCATATAGTAGTTAGTGCCCTTGTGATTGGTTCATCACACAAGCAATGACAACTTTGTTCAAAATAGATGTGAGTGTTTCTGCAATTGCCCATACCTTAGCCTTAGGAACCCTTTTATTGCAAAACAATTGTCTTTTGTTGCCATTAACACAAAGTAATGGCCTTTTTTATTTCCAGTGTCTCTTCAAACATGACTACCTTACTAATAAATCTTGTTTACACTGGGGTCTTCAATTTCTCAGGCTACAACCCCTTCTCAACACATGTCCTTTCCCATTCATGCCTTCCTTTTCTCAACTTCTTTGTCCATATGATTATCTTTTGTAAAATGCCTTGGGCAACCTTCACATTGACCCATTTTAGATAAATATAGTCACCTTTTCATCATTAATAACATATTAACAAGCTTTAGACATAATGTGACCAAAACACATACCTTCATAAACCTACTAAAGTTTCAAAGGGCGAGAATTGACCATGGAACATAATATTGTCACCATCAATATCAAGTTGTTGCCCTCATCTTTCACAAAAGTAATCATATGATGCATTAAATCATTTATAAAAAATAATGAACACAATTGACTAGCCATGGAAAGGTTTGTGGTCTCATGAACCTCAAATAAACCAATGGTAACATGTTGGGACATCCAAGATTCAATCAAGTAAACAATTACCAAGGCAAAGGTGTCCACACCACCTTTGGACATCAAAAGATCAAAACTAATTGACAATGTTGTTGCATCAACAAGCCTTGGCATCACATGTAATTGCATGGTTTTTATGACCATTGCCGGCAACATTTCTTCTACAAAAGTAATATGAGAAGGAAAAACAACACACTGGTAGAAGTGTAAAACTAACCTCCTTAACCAAATATGGTCACAAGTGGAAAGGGGCTAATACCCCTTGCAAATATACAAGACCAAGTCTTCAAAAAATTGATGTTATGCTTCATTAAACTTCTTGTAAGGATTTGTAACACAAAAATATGATGTGATTGCACACCCAAATGGTTCAAACCGTTTTTTCCCAAGTTTTTGACTATGACTTGTAACAACAACAACAAGTTCCTTAACAATGGCCAACTTTTTATAAACAACCAACTTTGGATATGGAGATTCAACATGGGTTATCATGAAAATGATCCCATTAATCTTACCATATTTGATAAGGTCTTTTTGTAGAATATAGTGTTGGCACAAGTCAAGAGCACCAAATTATTTTATTTTATAAATAATGCATTATAACATCTACAGCTTCTCAAGATCCATAGGTAAATTGTCATTTATAAATTAAAAAAATTGTAACAAATTGAGGTTCGACTATGTGGTTTCCAAGCTGTAACTTATGCTTGTATAATTGCAAGTTGTTACATGTTAACCTTAGCAAAATTTGAGGCAACAATAACATAATTTTAGATAGCAACAATAGCAACAAGATCTGAAACAATGACAATGGAACTAACACCAATAGAGCATATGCATGCTTTCAACATGTGCATATGTTATGAACATCTGATGTTGGTGGTCCCCATCAATACCACCAATGGACACAACCAATTGCACATCATCGTCTTCACCATCACTCAAGGTTGTAAAACAAAAACTACAACCTAACCCTAAAAACCCAACAATGTGCAAAAAAGAAAAAAACAATTTAGGGCAAGGCATGGAAGTTCACAATTGGAAAAGGTTCATAGACACATGGAAAGCAAAGTAAAAATGTAGAGCAAAAAAATTCAAAACACATGAAATCCAGGAAAGGAGCTTGAAGATTTACCTTGTCAATGGTTAATGTAAAGGTGTTGTTACAAACCATATTGTTGTAATCTCCACCAAAGTTATAGATGTTCCAATTAGAAGAATGTTTCAACAAATGTAGCAACCATCAATAGCAACCATGGACATCAACAATGTCATGAACACCAAAACTTTGAAGGAACAAGAAGACCTCAAAGGCCACATTTAGACAATTCAAACAACTCACACTTCATACCTCCAACCTCTCACACCCACACTCAGAGTGCCTCACAAACCTCACAATGCTTCACAAAACTTCACAAACCTTCATAAGCCTCAAACCTTAGACCTTAAACATAATGTTAAGTGCTTAGACCTCATAAAAGCGTTAAACGCTTAAACCTTAAACTTCATAAAGAGCCATGAATGTTCAATCTTTAGACTTCACAAATAATAAAGAATAGTCAAACTTCACAAATAATGCTCAAATGTTAACCCTTAGAAAAAACGCTTTAAGCTTAAACCTCATACTTCACAAAGATAGCATTCAAAGTTCAAACCTTCATCAGACCTTTGACCTTTGACCTCGCACAAAGATACCTCTAGCCTTTGACCTCGCACAAAGATACCTCTAGCCTTTGACCTCGCACAAAGATACCTCCAACCTTTGACCTTACACAAAAATACCTCTAGACTTTGACAAAGAACTTCACATTTCAAACCATTGATTTCAAACCTCCAACTTGACACAAAAACCTCATACCTCATACCTTCAACCTTCGACTTCACACCTCCAACCTCAGACCTTTGACTTCATAGCGAGCTTCACACCTTAGACCTTGGACTTGACATAGAGATTTCAAACTTCAAACCTTCGAAGTTCACCTTCACACCTTAGACCTTGGACTTGACATAGAGATTTCAAACTTCAAACTTTCAAAATTCACCCTTACACCTTAGACCTTGGACTTTACATAGAAATTTCAAACTTCAAACCTTCGAAGTTCACCCTCACACCTTAGACCTTGGACTTGACATAGAGATTTCAAACTTCAAACCTTCGAAGTTCACCCTCACACCTTAGACCTTGGACTTGACATAGAGATTTCAAACTTCAAACCTTCAAACTTCAACCTCACACCTTCAACCTCAAACTCTGACCTCATAGAGAAACCTTTAACCTCACATGCTCACACCTCACAAAAAACACTCGTACTTCAAACCATGCTCACACTTTCACCTCATAGAAAACACTCACGTTCTCACCTCATAGGATATATTGCTAAAGAATTGCACTTGAAGCGAGGAGGAGAGAAGACAAGAAAACAACACAAAAAGATGAAAATACACTTTGCACTCAAAACTTTGCTACAAAAAATCACAAATCACAAGGCACATGAAGTCAATAAAAGATGTGCATTTTGCACATTGCACTTAAAATTTTCTTAGCAAAACTTGAATGCAAAGTGTAAAACATTAAACTTTAAACCTTGTGAACTCCATGTCCATCCAACCTTAACCTTAATACCTAAACCCTAACCAATTATATGCCAAAATGCACCAGTTATGCGTTGGATATGCATATCATAATATGCATATCCAAACACATCCATACATGAATACCCAAATAGGGATAGTGGTACGGGCAATTCCCGTTGAAATATGCATGAACATCAATTCTTACATGAACAATTTATGCCAAATATGTATAAGGACGAATATTTGAAAAAATAAATTTGAATGTGAATAGATACATATCAAGGTATTATCCAAAAAAATTATACATCCGGGCAACACTAGTTTCAACCCTATTAAGCATCTAGGCATATTGAAAAGTTAATATGTAGGCTGAACTTTATAATTTGGTGATTAGTTTTAGTTTGCTATAAAACTTAATAGGGTCAACAAGTGTCCCACTAAACATTACTCGGTGATTGAACACCCTTCTTGTGTAAACCAATGTTAATCAATGGTCACACTCATTCCCATAAACATTTTAATGTGACATTATGATTCAATGCCAATCTTGAATAATGTGTTTAACTTTTTTATATTATCCCAATTTATTTATTTTTTGTGTGTGGTTATGGGCATGGGAAAAATAATAACCAAAAAAATGCCATAGTATTATATCTAGTCATGTTTGGCAACGAGAGAAGACCAACACATTGTAATGCACATATTTGAAAACAAATATGGTGGCAATGTTATTTTTGAAGGTGGGTTGAACGCTTTTTCAAAAAACCAAACCCAGAAAGGCCAAGAAAATGTTTGGTGATAGGAGAAACCAACACATTCTTAAGGGTGGGATGGATTTTTTTTCACAAAACAAAACCGAAATAAATAAAAGGAATGTTTGGTTATGGGGGCTTGGGCTCACATTAAAGAACATATAATTCTTCATCAATAAACCCTAAAGTTTAACAAGGATACAATGCACAATGATCAACAAAAGACATCATATTTTTGAATCCTCCAAAGGAAAGTTTTTAAAGATTCCTACTATGCATTCCTTCCCAAAAAAAAAAGGCACAAATCAAAGTTTAAACTTAAGCAATGTTTACATCAAATGAGTATATCATTTTCTACTTTTAGTTCAAGCTTTAAGTAGATCCTCCCTATGAACCATAGCAGAAGAATAGTTCCAACTTTTCTTATAATTCCTAGGTCCTAATGTTGTAGTGCTAGGAAATTTAGACCTACTAATGAAAATAGAACATGTAGAAAATGATAATTTGAGTTTGAAAGTTTACTTACAAATAACAGTTTCAAAAATAATGTAAAACAAATAGAAGAACAAGAACTAGGTTCAAAAATAAATGTGCAAAAAACAAAAAACAAGGAGAAATTAAAGCATGTGGAAAAGGGATCAACATTAAAAATACAAATTGAAACTATTGATTAGATTTACAACCAAAGGTTCCAAACATATTTGGATTACCACTAGATCCAACAATCCATAGTTCAAAATGTTGCATCAAGGAGATTCAAGAAAGCTAAAAATCAACTAAGTCATATCAATCACTCCTACATATTTCTTCCCACTACATGCATATCAATAGAAGATGTTGATTTAACTTGTGATGATTTTGCAAATTTTAATACTTTAAATAAAATTTACAATAACATTATTGGAACATGTTACAGCAAAATTTCTAGATTTATTATATTTTTTGTATTTTTGGGTTGTTTATAAGGAAAAGAACAACATATTGTTGATTGGGCCATACCACATTCCACCAAGTTGTTCGAGGCTAGGACTAGGATGAAAAAATAAATCATGAACTTAATAGTCCTTTATAGGTGACAAAATAACATGTTGGACTTGCAAACAATAGAGATGGATAATTTATCCCTTGCAAGAAACAAGGAATTTTTTTTGTTTGTTTATGAACCACAAAACAAGATATCAACACCACAATTGAATTGAGTGTTTTCAATAATTAAAAAAGGCATGTGGATAGATTAAACAATAAAAGTAGTAATGGATGTTGTTGAAAAAAGGACATATGCCCTAAATAAGGCTAGCAACTCATGGAACATTCCAATGAACTTTCATTGTCACCACATGAATGGAAAAACCAAATCCATCAAGATGGGGCCATGAGGTTTATATACAAAATAAGAAGATGTAATAGTAATTGCATGGACGTTAGTTATGCAAGAATGTGGATTATCCATAAGCCTATGACAATTAAAAATGAAAGACGTAGAGCTAACACAAATAAGGGCTACACCATTCCGAGATGGGATATCATGCAACAATTGGTAGTAATGGTTCAAGCTGAATATCCAAAAGTTAGCATTCAACAAGTAGAAGGATTGGAAGTGTGTAGAGCATAACTTGGGCTTACACCCACTTCATGCAACATTTTAACACCAACTTACAATCATTATTTAACCAATTTGGATCATATATGGATTTTTGATGAAATAAGTGTTTAAGTTGGCAAACAATTTGGAACAAAAATTTTAACTAGAAGAGGGTCAAATGAAGTTTATAGCAACATCCCCAAGTCTTGGGAATTGTTAACTATAAATTGTGTAATGAGTTTCTACTTGGGTTTTACATCTCCAGAGGTGAAAACCTTCGAGATGATTACATCAAATTCTATAAACTAAATACCCATATGGCAATGCAAAAAAACCATGTACGATTATTTTCATGTTTAAAGAGTTTTTATCTTTCTTTAAGAAATTAATTCCAAATGGAACATCTCTCATCAATTGATAGTTGTTAATTATGGATGGGCATGGTAGCCATGTTAACTTAAAATCAATAAACATGCAAAAAAGTTAAGGTTAAACATGATCACATGACCATCTCACACATCACTTACATTGTAACCATTAGATATTTCTTGTTTCAAACCTTTTAAAACAACATTTAGAAAGGTTAGGGATCACCATCTGCCTTTCTAGAAGCAATCATATGGAACCCAACAAGATAATTATAGTTGGGTGGGTAGATCACACCTTAGAACAATCATTCAAAAAAAAAAAAAATTTAAGTTCAGAATTATAGGTATATTGTTTTTTAACATGATCAAGGTAATGGATGGCAATACTCAACCAACAAAAATTTACATTGTAACAAACATGAACATGTTGAAAACACACTAAGGTGTAACAATTTTAGGCACATGTGGAAGTTCATAATGGTATAAATTAACATTACAAAAGCAATGTGAAAGCATGAAACCTTGAATCAAACAAGTCATTTTGCAAGTTATCATCATAAATTCATTATAAAAAAATTCGAACCTTAGTTTACCTTATGGAGAACTTAAATTTGATATGAGCTTCTAAATTATTAATTCCACTAAAAAAAGGACTTAATGGGAAAAAACCATGATTCAAAGTACATAGAAAAATTTGGTTTTGAAAATCATCTCAAAAAACCTTCTCAAGTATCAATGTTATCACATGATATTATCATTGAATCCTTTATTCAATTAAATACATTATATGAAGGTGCATTAGGTTTAGGTAATGAGTAATGAGAAAGGGGTAGAGCTAGGGAGGTGTGGAGGTACCAAATTGTTGTACCCTAGTAATGAGGAAGGAGATTGTAGTTATAAAATGAAGATCTATTGGGAGGTGTGTTTCTCAATGATAACATCAAGCAATGCTCAAGAAAACTAGTAAGTTCCTCTAAAAAAATTGAATGAACTAAAAAGGGGTTGTGCACTCTTGAAAATAGTCTTTGTTATTTATGCAAAAAATCAATTTTGGTCTATGCTTCCAAAGATTACTTGCCTAGTTTATGAGCTAATGCCATGAACCCCAATTATCTCATTAACTCTAGATTGTGGGTGGGTGTAGATGAACTAAATGACAATCTAGTCAAAATTTTGGGCAAAATGTTATATGAATATTTATATTATAGTTATTTGTTGTATCTCTAGAAGTAGTAGGAGGAAGACTTAATTATGAATGATGAAGTTGATTAGAATTCTAGAAATAGTGCAAAAAAGTTTGTACAATTATATTAGTATGATTGTTGGTGATTAAAAAGATTGATATATTTTTTTAACCATTTGTGATTTTTTCAATTCCTTGTTGTAGCTTGCATTTTCACAAGCACAAACATGAAAATTATATGTAGAATGTTTGTATTGGCCACATAAGCAAATTGGTCAATTGAAATATGTTCCACAAAAAAACACAAGTGTTGCCTATGTGTTCTTGTATAGGCGAAAGAATATTAGCTTATAATTATTTGATAGGATTGTATCATTGTTTCAAGATGTTGGAATGTGGCATTGCATTTAGCCCTTGTGCTTTCAATCAAGTAGTTGTAGCAAGAAAAGTTATAATTATTTATACTTGTCACCATTTCTTTCATTATTACAACTTTATTTGTTTGGTTTTCATCCCATTAAAAGTTTAATGCTTTGTCTAGAAAAAGAGGGAAAACCTTTAAAAGACATAATGTCGATGATAAATACTATCGATTTCAAGCAAGGCCAATTACTTTGGAATTTGGGGAGGTAGTGTTGTGCTTTGATTTCTTGTGAGATCTATTTTAGGGTTTAAGGGTCATGGAAGGAACCATGTTTCTTTATTATGAACCATGTTTGGTGGGTGAAGGGGGGGAAATAGGTGATACCTTTGAATTGTAACAAAAATAAGGCAAAATACTAGGTGGAGAAACAAGAGTCTATGACAACATTGAAACCTTAGAAGAGGTGTTAGTTGTTGAGGCACAAGCCATTTGGATAATGTTGTTGTTTGCATTGAAGGCCAATAAAAGGTATTTGGTATTTTATTACAAAAGAAGTGCAATTTGGGCTTTCTTTTTGTTGCAACAAAAAAACATGTTGCTTGATGTGGATGCAATGTAGGTGTGTTGGCCCTTTTTTTATCATTTCTAGAATTTGTTACAATTATAGCTGCCCACAATATTTTGGTTATAATGTTGGACCCAAGGTTCAACGAGCTGAAATGCATCATTGATTTTCTTGGCCATGACAAGGTTAAACTTCTAACATTAGATATTATAGTAAAATCTTGATCCCTTGCTTGTGAAATACAACCATTCCTTGAATTCTAATGTTGCAAGTACTTGTACCTCAATTGTAGATGGCCTACTAGATTTTCTTTTTGATATTCCAATTTCAAGTGTAGAGGCAAATCATGGATTATTTTTAACCAAGTTGTCTTTTTTCTGTTGTTGTGTTGTGAACTTGATTGATGATATAGGGTCACCTTTGCTTTGGTGGAAGGACCATGCTATGTTATATTCCAATGTGGCCTTTCTTGCTAGATAGATCTCGGGAATTCCTAATTTGTAGATTGAAATAGATGGGGCATTATTTGTGGCTAGAGTCTTGACTAGTATGTGTTGTTGTAGATCTGGGCTCACAATCTTGGATGCCTTAATCATGATATATAAGAATTGGAAGGAAGATGTGCAAGTTGGCTACCACTTTGCAAAGAAGGATGTTGAGGAGTTTTTTACTTTTGAAGCATACCTTCTTGAAGCCCATGAAGAAAAATAAGACCAATTTGATTACTTTCAAGATGATTTGTAATTGTTGTAGTATATTCCTTACATACATGGATATGATTTAAACTTGTCTTTGCAATTTGCAGTTTGAGTTTTAACTTTGCACTTTGCAACAATTTTGTGTAGTGTTGAAATTTCACATGCTACAAAATTCTATAACATTTTAGACTTGAAACTTTTTAGATTTTAAATATGATCTCAATTCCCAATCATCTATATGTGTTTGTGCATGGTGCAATGTGCAATTGGTGCCAATGTTTGTTTTTGCATGTCTCTGTTGGTTCAGAGTGGAGCATTGTTTAAACTTTGGAGTTTTTCCAACTGTCATGAAAACATACTAGGACCAAGGTTGATATTCACTGGTGTCAACTTTTAAAATAAGATTGATACCAGATTTATACTTAGTCTCACATTTCAGATTTTAATACCAGATTTATACCTCATTTGATCACTTCATTTACATACCCGGACCATATTAAACAGGCCAAATGAAATGAATGCAGTCAGTACAAAAGTACTGCTGCTATTTTTTCCTCCAGTCTGCACATTTGCCCCATCTATATTTTCTCAAGTGACACCCCTGGCATGTTTTGCGCTCGTAACCTCATATAATACAGCAAGTTTTGCACTTGTAACCTCACATAACATGCCAAGTAATATGTTACATAACCCTTTATACCCCTAGTGTGTTCATAACGTGCATAACATGGACTCAAAACATGCCTAGGCATGACAAGGTGAAACTAAACCGGGCAAATGGGCAGACTGCAGGAAAAAATCGCAGCAGTACTTTTGTACAGACTGCATTCATTTCCCTTTGGCCTGTTTAATGTTTTCCCATTTCCACTTATGGAAGGCAACGTGTTCACGAAGGCGATTGACGGCTATCGTTACGCCTCACGAGATGGGCGCGTGAAATACACTCGTCGCTATTCAATGCGAAGTAGATAGCCTAGGCCCTGTAGCTGGGTAAATCTATTCATTGCAGTCACGGCACGTTAACAGAGTAATATAAAGAAAGTCATCAACTACCAGTTTTTCCACTATAGTCGGTAAATATGAATTTACTCAATTACCTCCAGTCAATGAAATGTGCGAAACACACAAGTCGGACTGTCGGAACACTCTGATTTGGTGGTCGGATTCTTCAGTAGTTTGGGGGGGGGGGGGGGGGGAGTCTTTTTGGGGAAAAAAATATTAAATTTTTTAAGGGGTTTTGAGGGTTTTGGTGATTTTTTTTTTTCTCACATCTCTTGGCCTCTCTAA
>Ga0116228_10002893_pt1 | contig 14979 bp, 11 predicted proteins | sample S1TSphfallax_2_FD_89694 | JGI IMG/M metagenome (GOLD analysis project Ga0116228, IMG submission 89694) | Host-associated microbial communities from peat moss isolated from Minnesota, USA - S1T2_Fc - Sphagnum fallax MG | ecosystem: Host-associated > Plants > Peat moss > Unclassified | place...
GCCGAGCTGCTCGGCGCCGACATCCTGAAACTCTGCGTCGAAATGGGCGGCTGCCTCACCGGCGAACACGGCGTCGGCATCGAAAAGCGCGACCTGATGGGCGTGCAATTCTCCGCGGTCGATCTGGACCAGCAACGGCGCATCAAGAGCGCGTTCGACCCCGGCTGGCTGCTCAACCCGTCGAAGGTCTTTCCGCTGCAACCGGCCCCGTGCTGACCGCCAGGTGAGCATGGTCGCGCCCGCCGGCGAGGCGGAGCTCGCCGCCCTCATCGGCGCGGCCCATCGTGACCGCACCCCGCTCGCCATACGCGGCGCCGGCACGCTCGACCAGATGCTGCGCCCGGTTCAGGCGGCGCAAACCGTGCGCATGGATGGCTACACCGGCGTGACGCTGCACGCCCCGCGCGAATTGGTGTTTTCCGCCCGCGCCGGCACCACGGTGCGCGACGTTGCCGCCGCCCTCGCCGCCGACCGGCAGCACATCATTGCGGAACCGCCGGACTACGCCAGGCTCATGGGCAGCAACAGCGCCCCCACCTTGGGCGGCGCCGTCGCGGCCAACCTGTCCGGCCCGCGCCGCATCGCCGCCGGCGCCATGCGCGACCACGTGCTCGGCCTGCGCGCGGTCAACGGCGCCGGCGAAATCCTGGTCAATGGCGGCCGGGTCCTGAAAAACGTCACCGGACTCGACATGTGCAAGCTGCTCGCGGGCAGCCAAGGCACGCTGGCCGTGCTCACGGAAATCACCCTCAAGGTGCTGCCGATGCCGGAGGCCTCAACCAGCGTGGTGGTGCGCGGCCTGACCTCCCAGCAAGGTGTCACTGCCATGTCGGCGGCCCTCGGGTCGCCGTTCGGCGTCACCGGCGCCGCCTATCTGCCGGCCGCCGCCGCCGCGCGCCTCGGCGAGGACGGCCCCCTCGCGCTGCTGCGGCTGGAAGATTTCGCCACCTCGGTCGCCTACCGCGGCGCGCAACTCGCGGCCTTGCTCGGCAACGGCGCCGCACAATGGGATCGCGCCCGGAGCGAATCCGCGTGGTTGGCAATCCGCGACGCCGAAATACTGCCGGCGGCGGATACGGACGCAATATGGCGCGTGTCGGTGCGGCCCTCGCGCGGCCCCGCGGTGCTTGAAGCAATCCAGGCCGCGGGCGGCGACGGTTATCTGGACTGGGGCGGCGGGCTGGTCATGCTCGCAGGTTCGGCGACCGTTACCATGCACGCGCGTGTCATGGCCGCCACAAGGGCCGCCGGCGGTGTGTGGACTCTGTTGCGCGCGCCCGTACCGCTGCGGGCCGAAGTGCCGGTGGTGCCGCCGGAGGCGCCGGCACTTGCGGCACTGACGCGGCGCGTGAAGGCTGCGATGGATCCGGCTGGAGTACTGAATCCTGGGAGAATATTTGCTGGGGTTTGAAACGAGCAAAAGTTTTTTGGTTCTTTTTTTCAAAAAAGAACGACTTCATCGCTTCCTTTCACGACCTGGACTGATTGGGCGTATACCAGATCGGTGACGTATAAGCGCGTTGGGTAATCGCGGCCGGAACATTGGCCGGCAGCTTGCCGCCGAACCGCGCGGCGTCATAGGTGGTCCACCGCGGCGTGGGTATTTCGATAACCCGCACGTAATAATAGGCTCGTTCCGCCGGATCGAATGCCGGATCCTTCCAGGCCACATCGAGAACCGGAGCACCAAGGCTGTTGCCGTAGGTTGCCGTCTTGACATCGACAGTGCTGCCGACCAGCGGCAGCGTGCCATCGGACGAAGGCGTGCGGCCGCCGGACCAGGCGACGTTGTAGATTTTCTCGTGCGTATTGCCTTGCGCGTCGAGCCAGCCCTTGATCACCTGAGCCCGGTCGAGATTCGCACCTTCCGGGTCCTTGGCGGCCTGGATCAGCAATGTCGGGGATTCGCCCGAACGTGCGCCGGACAGATCGCCGCCCATGGGAACGCCATTGGCGTAGCCGTTCGATGCGAAATCGGACCTGGTTGCGTCGCCCGCCTTGAAGTGCCAGCCGGCAAAAACGCGCACCGTCATGCGCGGGCCCGTGGTGGCATACACCTCCTTGCGGCGAAACGCATCGAAGATCGCGGCGCGCGTATTCTCCGTGGCCCACACAGCAGCCAGTCCGGCCGATGTCATATCGGTGGTGCCAAGCCCGACTTTCGAAGTTGTCAGCACCTTGACCGGTTGAATTTTCAGGCGGTTTGGTCCCGGCTCACCTTCTGGATTGACCGCGAAATAATTATCCGCCTCTGCGGTCGAGAGGCCGGTATGCGAATCCGTGCTGCCGATCAAACCGAACTTGAACGGATTTACCCCCAGCGCCTGCGCATATTTCAAGCCGCGGGTCAGGGTGGGGCGCAGATAATTGAACTTCTGGTCTTCCGGCTTGTCGAGCTTGTTGCCCATGATGTTGGCTTTGTCCCAACGCTCGAAATTGGCGAACTCGTCGTCCGGAGAAACCGATGGGTCGGTCTCGCTGTCGCCCTTGGTCTGCGTAACCTCCGCCACCGGCTCCCATTTGGCGCGCGCTTCGGCATAGGCCCGGTCCAGCGGCTTGCCGCCGAATGTCTTGTCCGAGAACATCAAGCCGCCGGACAGGTTGCTGTTGTGCGGAATGGCCAGAATTTGCCCACCCGTCTTCTGCTGATAGGCTGCCAGGTAGCGCCACAGGTTTTCGGGATCCTGGCTCTCAAAGGTTGTCAGCGGCAGCACCTGCAAGGCCCGGTCCGCGTTGTCCCGGAAGATGACGTTACGATGAAGATTATCGCCGCCCGGCGTCGAACTCCATTCAAAACCGATAAACGCGGTAAAGCGGCCGGGTTCGTTATATTTCTCCGCCGCCGCGACGGCCAGTTGCCAGGCGGAATGCGCCAGTGCCGGCACATGCAGGCTGGGTTTGCCGGTCGCAATGTCCTTCACCGTATCGGAAAATAACTTGAATCCACCTTCACCATGGCTGTGGAACTCATCGTACCAACGCTTGCCCTGGGGATCGGCCAGAAGTTCCGGCGCGCCGTCACGCAAAGCCAAGGGAAGTCCCATGTAGTCGCAATGATCGCTCACGACGAGGAAATCGTACGGGCGACGTAACCTGGCCGGTACGCCCGAGGTCGAAACGATTTTCTCGCCGCGGGCAAAACGGAACGCATCCTCCGGCCCCAGCCGCGTTCCCATCAGACCCGCATCGAATGAATTGTCGGTGTGCAAATGGGTGTCGCCCCACAGCACGCGCTGCGGAAATTGCGTCGAGGTAGGCTTGGAATAAGGCTTGCCGTCCAGAGTGGTTGGCGGCTTTGCCTTGATGGTGTCCGCTACCGCAGCACCCTGCAAACCCGACAACACGGAAATGGCGCCAAAGCCGATCTTCATCAAGAATGATTTCATCATGGCATTCCCTCGGGTCCAAGTTGCCCCGACAAACAAAAGTCTCTTGCTTCTTCTTTCAAAAAAGAAGTCCTTACCTTGCTTGCCTCATTTCGTCATCGACCACCCGTCCGCACCACAGCCGGAACCTTGTAAGCACCGGCCAGCATCGAATCGTCCGGCTGATAGGCACGCAAGATCAATTGAAAGGCGCCGCTTGGCGCCGGCAGCCAATTCGCCACGTTGTCCGGTGCGCCATGCTGGATGCGAATGCGCAACGCCCCATCCGGCGTGAACGACAGGCCTTCGGTACGATCATTAATCGAGTAACGATTGATCGGGTTATCGACCAGGAAGAAATCCATGCCGTAGAGGATCAGCGACCAGAACGCCTTCACCGGCGGCAACTGCCCTTTGGCAAACGTAATCGTGTAACGTTGCGATCCATTGAGCGGCTCGCCCTCGGAATCGTGTGAAGTGGCAAAATACAAGGCCTCGGCAGCGATATGCGCGCCGGGGCCGAATTGATCGACGTTGGCGCGGGCCACCGGGTCGGCCACGAATTTGGTGATGTGGTAATTCACCCGCCAGCCGTCATTGTCGTCGGTGACCTTGGCGGCTTTGACGCGCTGCAGGGCGTGCTGCAATGCCGTTTGCAAAGCGGCGGCCGGTAAAGGCGGCTTCGTGGCGAAGCTGCCCCCCAGGCCGAGCGGCGCGAACCGGGCGAACGAAGCAGCTTCATCGGCGGTCGGCGGAAAGCGCCGGACCAGCGCATCCAATTGGGCAAAAAACGCGGCGCCGGTTTGAGGCAGTTCCGGCTTGGGCAAAATGTTCAACGCATCGGTCTCGACAATGCCGGGGGTTTTGCCGGCGGGATACGCCGCCAGCGGCGACAGCGTATAGTCAGATTGCAAATCCTGCGCCGCCTTCAGATCTGCAAGGCCCCTGACCAGCGTTCGGGTCAGGGCGAGCACGATGCTGGTCGGAGCATCGATGCGTTTTACGCCCTCGGGCAATTTGCCGTTCCACTCCGGGCCGGCAATGACGTATGAGCCGGCCTTGGTACCGGTCTCGCGGCGCCCGACGTAAGCGAACGTGTTTTCATACGCGTCGATCAGCTGAATGCAATAATAGCGGTCTGCCTCATCGGGGACGTCTAGCACCACCGGCCCGCGGGCGAGATCGAGCCAGGCGAAACCGTAAATCGTATCGATATTGGGCCCAGGCACCTTGAGCGACGGGGTGGCGAGTGATTGATTCAAATAGAGCTGGTTCCATTTGACGCCCTTGGCGCGCGCCAGCGCCAGATAGAAGCCGGTCTGCACCAATGGCAGCCCCCATATGGCCGCGTCCTCGGCCAGGGTTTGCAGGTCCGCCGGGCCCTCTTGCGTGTCCTGCGCCCAGGCAGATGCTGCGGAGGCGGCCAACAGAAGGCTGGTGCCATGGAGGACACCTCGCCGTGACAGGAAGTGTGACATCGCTGTTTTTCCTCGATCTTTGCGCTGCATGGCCGTGTGGACGGCGGTTCGATGGCGCGGAAGCCTCCTGTTCACACCGAATGTTCGCACGGCTCGCCCGTGGTTTATCACAAATGCACTTTCAAGGTGATGCCGAAAGTGACCGGATCGCCGAGGTCCCCGGTGATCAACCCGGTGGCCGCGGTGCCACCCTCGGTGGTGAAATAATGCGTGTTCGTCGCATTGTGCGACCACAGGAACACATCGTATTTGCCATCCGCGGTGCGCGCGCCCAGCCGCACGTCGAGCAATCCGTAGCCGGCAACCTCCGCGTATTTCGAGTCGCTTGCCGAAACGTTGAAGCCGGACCGCAGACTGAAATCGGCGCCGGCATAGCCGACAACACTGTAATGCCCGAACTCGCCGATCGGCTGCGTCACTTCCCCACCCGCCGACATCGTCCAGCGCGACGTGCCGGGCACGCCCTCGCCCGTGAGATTGCAGAACTTCGTTGTGGGCGCAACTTCCGGCGGGCACTGACCATTCGGGTAGGATTCGTAAATCGCATCGGTGAACGCGCCGGCAAAATTCAGCGACAGCCAGTCGGTCGGCTTCGCCTGAGTGTCGGCCTCGAAACCACGAGATTGCACTTTCGGCACGCTCGACAGGAAGTAGGTATAGAGACCGGTGGGCAAAATGGCCGCGACCACGCCCTGGTAGTCGGAATCCTCGATCCAAAATGCGTCGGCGTTGGCAACCAGGCGGTTGTCGAACCAGGAGGATTTCACGCCCACTTCGTAGTTGTCCACTCGCTCCGGCTTGACGATGGCGTCATTGAGCAGCGTCAGGGGCAGTAAGGTGACGTTGATGCCGGCCGATTTGTTGCCACGCGAATAGGTCGCGTAGGTGTATAAATCGTCGGTGAACTTGTAGCTCAACGTGCTCAAGTACGACAATGACGCATCGTGCGTCAGATCCTTGAAGTAATAGCCTGAATTGACGCCGCCGGCGACGGCTTTCCGAAGCGCTTCGATGGTGGCCGCTTCCTTCGCGGGCAATCCGGCCAGCGGTGCGCCACCGAACGTCGTTTGATAATAGCTGCCGGACTTGTCCTCATAAGTGTAGCGAAGACCGCCGGTGAAATCCAGTCCAGGCAGGATATGGTAGGTTGCCTGTCCATAGGTGGCGTAGCTGTTGGTGACCGGGTCGGAATTGCTCTGTACGTTGAAGCCGTCGAGCGCAAGATCAGTCAGATAATTCGGCACTTTCGGTCCCAATATGTAGGGACCGGCCTGCGGCCCGTAACCGGTCCGCGTATAGCCCGGCACATCCTGATAGAAGAAATACGCGCCGGCCGTATAATCGATCACACCGCCGGTGGGCGACGTGACACGGAATTCCTGCGAAGCCTGGCGCTGCCATTCCTTGATCGACCCGTTGTCGGTAACTTCGAGGTTCTTTTCGATCTCCGAGCCGTTGAACGGCCACCAGTTCCAGAACCGCCATGCCGATATGGTTGTCAGCGTGAAGCCGTTCAAATCGTAATCGCCCTGCAGCGACACACCACCGGTTTCCATATGAAATTCCGCAATGCGCGTCGACGATATGTCGTCATTGAGCGGATTGAAAATCGGCAACGGGTCACCGAGCAAGGCAACATGCTTGTAGAAATTGGTGGGTACCGGGGCGCCGTCGGTGTAGTTGGTGAACACACCCAAGGCGACAGGGACGCAGCAATTTTCCAGCTGGTGCGTGTAATCCGCAATGAAACGCAGCGACAGATCGTCGGACGGATGGGCCAGCACCTGCACCTTGCCGCCCTTGTCGTCGAGCGTATTGTAATGCTGGTCGCTGTTGACACTGCTGATCGTGCCGCTGCGCTGATCGGCAAGAAACGAGACCCGAACGGCAACCTTGTCGCTGAAGCCGTCGCTGACCGAGCCCTTCACCTGCCAGAATCCGTAGTTTCCCGCCGTCGCCTCCAAATCGGCCTGCGGCGTGAAACTGGGCAGGCGCGAGTGCACGTCCACCGCGCCGGCCGTCGTATTCTTGCCGAACAGCGTGCCTTGCGGGCCACGCAGCACCTGCACATCGGCGATATCGGGAAAATCGAACGCCGCCTGCCCGGGACGGCCATAAAGAACGCCATCGACATAAAGGCCAACGCCGCCTTCCAACCCGTCATTCGTAATGCTGACGTTGGCGCCGATGCCGCGGATATTGAACGCGGTGTTGCGCGGATTGCTCTCAATCACCTGAAGCGTCGGTACCAGTACCTGCAACTTGTTGAGCGAATTGATTCCCGTGTCATCGATTTTTTTCGCACCGATCGAGGTGAGCGCAATGGGGACGGTCTGCGCCTTTTCGGCGCGGTGACGCGCGGTGACCACCACTTCCTCTACCCCCGTCGAAACGACCCCGGTGCCGGCCGCCACCGTCGCCGCTGGGCTATCGGCTGCCTGCGCCAACCCGGGGCTCAGCGCGCACAGCGCCGCCAGCGCGGTTGCAGTCGGCATCAAGGAGCGCGCGATGACGCCGGGGCACCGGTTCGAACGGCGAGCCACGCCGCCGGCCGAGCAGTCATTATACGATCTCATAGTTCACGTCCTTATTACGTAGATTACCCGATATGCCCAACTGTTACCGTGTGTAATCCGCTTGTCAACCGGCACGGGAATGACCCTCGCCGAAAATTGCGCCAACTTTCTCTTTTATTTCAATGCCTTGCCGGCTGAATTGGCATAGACCAAGAGGTGCGGCCCGGCGTCGCCAAGCCACACTGTGTTCGACCTTGCGTCAGAACATCCCCCTCGCGGCCTCGTCACGCGCCAATCAAGCGATCCGAGCGCACGGCTTTGATAATTGGCACAGTTTTCAGGAGTCAATAATATATCCACAGCATCGACCGGGTTGACGGCACTTGTCCACCGATTTAGACGGACCTGTGGCGGATTTATCCATCTATAACGTGGCGGATCGTGGTAGGAGGGTGATGCACGCCATGGAGCAGCCCACGGGGAGTAGATCATTTCATGAGTGACGGCAGAGGCAGGACTTCTTTCTTGAAAAACGGAACCAAGCATCTGTTGAATGTTGCGCGCGGCAACCGAGGCAACTCGGTGCCGCTCCAAACGGATAAAAGTGTTTTGGTTCTTGTTTTTAAAAGAGAACTGCTTGCTTCCTTTGCAACGGCCCTGGCCCTGCTCGCCGCCGCCCCGGCCAACGCCGACACGATCAAAGCCAAACCGCCGCAAACCGTGGATGGCAAACCGTTTTCGCCGCCGACGATTCGCAACCTGCCGCAGCGCGTGCTGTGGGGCGACACGCATCTGCACACCGACAATTCGTTCGACGCCGGATTGTTCGGCACGCGTCTGGGACCGGAGGATGCGTTCCGCTTCGCGCGCGGCGAGGAGGTGGTCTCCACCACGGGCGTGCCTGCCAAGCTACGGCGGCCGTACGATTTTCTCGTGGTCAGCGATCATTCCGACTACATGGGTCTTCCGCTCGCGTTGCGCGACGGCAACCCTGAGGTTCTAGCCGATCCCGTCGGCAAGAAATGGTACGACGCGTTCCATGCCAAGGGCGGCGAGGCCGGCTTCGGATTGTTCGCCATGCTGCTGAAGGATCTCAACACCGGCAAACCCAGCCTGCATGCGCCCGGACTGCACCGGTCCGCCTGGCAACTCGGCGTGGCGGCGGCGGAGAAATATAACCAGCCCGGCGTGTTTACCGCGTTCATCGGATACGAATGGAGTTCGCAGCCCGGCGGCGACAATCTTCATCGCATCGTTCTGTTTCGCGACGATGCCGATCGCGCGCTCCAGGTGGAGCCATTGTCGGCCTGGGACCATCCGGACCCGGAGGCGTTATGGAAATACCTGGCCGATTATCAGCAGAAAACCGGTGGCCAGATTCTGGCCATGCCGCATAACAGCAACCTCTCCGGCGGCCTGATGTTTTCCGACAAGACACTGGCCGGCAAACCGCTGGACCGCGCCTATGCGGAGCAGCGCGCCAAATGGGAGCCGGTGGCGGAGATCACCCAGACCAAGGGCGACAGCGAAACCCACCCCTCGGTGTCGCCGGACGACGAGTTCGCCAATTTCGAGCGCTGGGATCAGGCGAACATCATGGGCAGCAAGCTCGACAAGCCGGAGGAGCAACCATTCAACTATCTGCGTCCCACGCTGACCCGCGGATTGAAATGGGAACAGAAGCTGGGGGTTAATCCGTTCAAATACGGGCTGATCGGCAGCACCGATTCGCATACCGGCCTGTCGACGCCGGACGCGAATAATTTCTTCGGCGCGATCCCGCCCGAGGGCGAGCCAAACCCCGGACGCATAACGGCGCCAGGACGCAAGATATCGGCGAGTTCGAAAGTTTTACTCAGCAACAACAGCATGTCGTCGGCCGGCGTCGCCGCCGTGTGGGCGGTGGAAAACACCCGCGCATCGATTTTCGATGCGCTGCGGCGCAAGGAAGTTTATGCGACGACGGGCCCGCGTATAACGGTGCGTGTGTTCGCCGGCTGGCAATTCAAACCGCAGGACCTGACGCGGTCGGACTTTGCCGCAAACGGTTACGCGCACGGTGTGCCGATGGGCGGCGACCTGTCCGGCGCTCCGGCGGGCGCGGCGCCGACATTACTGATCCAGACAGCGAAGGACCCGGATGGCGCCAATCTCGATCGGGTGCAGGTGATCAAGGGCTGGCTCGACAGCCAGGGCACCACGCACGAGAAAATCTACGATGTGGCGTGGGCCGGCGCGCGGACGAAGGGTGCAAATGGCAAGCTGCCGCCGGTCGGCAACACGGTCGACGTTTCCACAGCCACCTACAACAACAGCATTGGGGCGCCGGTGCTGGCCACTGCCTGGACCGACCCTTCCTTCAATCCTGCCGAGCGGGCCTACTACTATTCGCGCGTCATTGAAATTCCAACGCCGCGGTGGTCAACGTATGACGCGGTTCGGTTCGGCAAGAAATTGCCGACGGATTTCCCCGCAACCGTGACGCAGCGCGCCTATACGTCGCCGATCTGGTACACGCCGAATGCTTGACGAGGCGAGAGTTGAACAGGGCCAGGCGGCTGCCCTGGGCGCGCTTGCGGCAGATACAGCCGCGGCGCCCCCAGCCAATGCCACGCCAACGCCAACAGCTACGCGCGCTGCGCCTGGCTTGCGTGCAGGGCGCGCATCGAACTGGCGTTTCCTGCGGGATCCCTTGGTGCATTTCGTCCTGCTCGGCGCGGCCTTGTTCCTGATCTGGCCATTCATTTCGTCGCGCGTGGCACCGCCGCCGAACCTGATTATCATTTCGCGGGGGCAAATGGACCGCGCGGTGGAAATTTTCGTCAAGACGCATGCACGGCCGCCGACGCAGGACGAACTTGGCGGCCTGGCGGAACAGGAAATTCAGACCGAGGTGGAATACCGGGAAGGCATGGCGCTGGGCCTCGATCGCGACGATGAAATTATCCGCCGGCGCATATCCCAAAAATTGCGCTTCATGATCCAGGACGTCGTCGACGAAGCGGTGCCGACAGACGCTGATTTGCAACGCTTCCTCGATGCGCACCGCGATGAATTCGGCGCCGAGCCGCAGATTGCGTTCAGCCAGGTGTATTTGAACCCGACGCAGCATGGCGCGGCGCTGGCGCGGGATGCGGCTTCGTTGCTGGATCGGCTGAACCATGCCGATGGCAGGCTGGACTACGCCGCCGACAGTGATGTGTTGCCGGTGCCAAATGATTTCGAGGCGACACCGCTGCATACCGTCGCCAGCATGTTCGGCGACGATTTCGCGGCGTCGGTCGGCCGGCAGAAGCCGGGGGTTTGGGCCGGCCCGATTGCGTCCGGCTATGGCGTGCACCTGGTGCTGGTGCGCCACCGCATCGAAGGCGCGCCGCCGCAATTGTCGCAGGTGCGCGCGGCGGTGCTGCGCGAATGGCAGTCGGCGCGGCGGACAGACGCCAACGCGGCGGCCTATCGCGAAATGCGCGCGAAATACCGCATCCAGGTTGACATGCCGCCGGTGCCTTCCGGCGACGTGCCGAACTGATGCGTAAACCCATTACAGCCATTCTGCCGGCGCTGGCACTGCTTTTTGGCATTCTCTTGACCGGTCCTGCGGCCCACGCCCATGAATCGCGGCCGGGCTTCCTCGAATTGCGCGAGACCGCGGCCGGTCATTACGACGTGTTGTGGAAGCAGCCGGCAAACGGGGAATACGCCCTGCGCATGGGGCCGCTGTTTCCGGCCACCTGCCAGGTTTCCGCCAGCCACGATACGGATTTATTACCGGGCGCGCTGGTGTCGCGCTTCAAAATTGCCTGTCCCGGCGGCCTCGACGGCAAGACCATTACCATCGCCGGACTGGAAATGACACTGACCGACGTTCTGCTGCGGTTGCACAAGGCGGACGGCACCGAAGAAACTCACCTGGTGCCGGCCACCAACACCTCCATCACCATCGGCGGCGGCGATAGCGTGGCGGCGCGGTCGTTGATCTATTTGCGGCTGGGCGTTCAGCACATTCTGATGGGCATCGACCATCTTCTGTTCGTGCTCGGGCTGCTGCTGATCGTTCGCGATACATGGACGTTGCTAAAGACGATCAGCGCATTCACGCTGGCACACAGCATTACGCTTGCGGCGGCAACCTTCGGCCTGGCTAATGTGCCGGCGCCGCCGCTGAATGCGGCCATTGCACTCTCCATCCTGTTCCTCGGCCCGGAAATCATCCGCGCGCGCGCCGGCGGCACCAGCCTCACCATTCGCAAGCCGTGGCTGGTGGCATTCGTCTTTGGCCTGCTGCACGGGTTTGGCTTTGCCAGCGGTCTGGTTGCCATGGGACTGCCACGCGCGGAAATTCCACTGGCGCTGCTGCTGTTCAATATTGGCGTGGAATTCGGCCAGGTTGCGTTCGTGCTGCTCATCCTGAGCCTGGAGCGCGCCTTTCGCCTGATGGAAATGCGCTGGCCGAAGCCGATCGCGCTGCTGCCCGCCTACACGGTGGGCGTGCTCGGCGCCTTCTGGACATTGCAACGGTTGGCAATATTCCTGGGGCAATCCGCATGATGCAACATTCTCCGGTTTCGCGCGGTCAAAACGCCGCCCTGTTGCTGATTTCCATCGCGGCCGGGTTGGCGTGGCCGGCGGATGCGCAGGCGCACATCATGCCGGACGAAACGGTCGGGTTTCTGAGCGGCCTGAAACATCCCATATCGGGCCTGGACCACATCATTGCCATGGTGTCGGTGGGTTTGTGGGGTGCGCAGCTTGGCGCACCGGCGATTTGGCTGCTGCCGGTGACGTTCCCGCTCATCATGGCGGTCGGCGGATTTCTCGGATTGGTCGGTGTGCCGCTGCCCGGAACGGAAATCGGCATCGCCCTTTCGGGCGTTTTGCTCGGGGCTGTGGTGCTGTTGGAATGGCGGCCGCGTCTCTATTGGGCGGCGGGGCTGGTCGGCCTGTTTGGCCTGTATCATGGCCACGCGCACGGTGCTGAATTGCCGCCCGGGCAGGATGCGCTGCTCTATAGCCTGGGCTTTATCATCGCCACGGGCTTTCTGCACCTCACGGGAATCACCATCGGATTGGTTCATCGCTGGGCGTGGGGCGAAAAGATGTTACGGTTGGCCGGCGGTGCCGTCGCCGCATGCGGCATGTACTTCCTGTGGGAAGCTGTAGCATGAAAAGAGTGACGGCGGCGGCACGCCGCTGGGGGTCCATGCGGCAAAGCCCCCTGGCCTTCCTGCTGTTTTTCTGTCCCAAGCCCGCCTCCGCCCACCTAACCTCCACCGGCCTGGGCCCCGCCTACGACGGCATTTACCATTTCGCGCTCAGTCCGGAACAAATATTTCCGATGGCGGCACTTGCCTTGTTTGCCGGACGGCGCGGCCCCGCCCACGCCCGCTACGCAACGTTCCTGCTCCCCTCAGCATGGTTGTGCGCGTGTCTGGCCGGCGGGGCGCCCTCCCTGGCCATGGCCGCCCTGCTCCCGGCCATCGCATTGCTTGCTGCCGGCGCCCTGCTGGCATCCGACGTTTCGGCGCCCCCGATCGTCACCGCTGCATTGGTGGTGCTGCTCGGCGTCACGCTTGGCGCCTTGTACGGCACCCCCACGTTCAGCGTGGCGGGCGATCTTGCCGCGTCCGCCTGCGTGTTTGTCATGGTGGCGTTGCTGGCATCGGTTTCGTTGCCGTTGCGCCGGATGCCGGCCATTATCGCCGTGCGTGTCGCCGGCAGTTGGACCGCGGCGCTGGGACTGCTTCTTGTCGGCTGGTTCCTGCATGGGCGCGCGTAATGAGTGCGGCGCCGATTTTGGCGATCGACGGCGTGCAACATATTTATGCCAAACGCCAAGCCTTGATTTTTCCCGCATGCACTGTTGCCGCCGGCGAGGCGGTGGCGTTGGTCGGGCCTTCCGGCAGCGGCAAGACAACATTACTGATGCTGATCGCCGGGCTGCTGGGCGCGCAAACCGGCCGCATTGAAATTGCCGGCACCAACCTCCAATCGTTGCATGGTGCCGCGCGCGACCATTGGCGCGGACGCACGATCGGCATGGTGCTGCAATCGTTTCAATTGCTGCCGCGCCTGTCGGTGCTGGAAAATCTTACCGCCGCGCAGTTTCTGTCCGGTTCACGTGTCGATCTTGCGGCCGCGCGGAAAACCCTCACCGCGCTCGGCATTGCCGATCTGGCCGATATGCGCCCGCGCAAACTGTCCCGCGGTCAGGCGCAGCGCGCCGCGATTGCCCGCGCCGTCGTCAATCAACCGCCGTTGCTGCTCGCCGACGAGCCCACTTCAAGCCTCGATGACGACAACGCCGAAGCCGCACTGCGCCTGCTGCTGGAGGCGAGCCGCGACCGGGGTGCCGCCTTGCTGATTGCCACGCACGACCGTCGCGTCACCGCGCATGTTGCGCGCACCGTCACACTTCAGCAGGCGCCGCCATGAATCTGCTGACACTATCCCTGTCCGGATTGCGCGGCGCGCGCCTCACCCACACATTGAACATCCTCGTGCTGGCCTTGGGACTTGGCACCGTGACGTTGCTGCTGCTGTTTTCCGGCGCGCTGACCGACCGGCTGGTGCGCGACGGACGCGGCATCGACATTGTCGTCGGCGCCAAGGGCAGCCCCCTGCAACTCGTTTTGTCAGCGGTCTATCAGGCCGACGTGCCCACCGGCAACATTGCGCTCGACGCGGTCGAAACTCTGCGGCGCGACCCGATGATCGAGCGCGCTGTACCCCTGGCGCTCGGTGATTCAGTCGGAAGGTTTCGCATTGTCGGAACGACGCCGGACTATATCGGTCTGTACGGCGCCACGCTACAGCGCGGCGCCGTCTGGCAACATCCGATGGAAGCCGTGCTGGGCGCCGAAGCCGCGGCGCGGCTGCATCTGAACATCGGCGATCATTTCGTTGGCTCGCACGGGGTTGGCGGCGGCGGCATGCAGCATAAGGAATTTCCCTATACGGTGACAGGTATCCTGGCGCCGACCGGTAGCGTGATCGATCGCCTCGCACTGACCGGGGTTGAAAGCGTGTGGGAAATTCATGCGCGTCCGGGACAGCCCGAGGCGCCGCATGAGGTAACCGCGGTGCTGCTGCACGCACGCACGCCGCTCGCCATCGTCATGCTGCCCCACCGGATCAATACGCAGACGACATGGCAGGCCGCGGTGCCGAGTTTCGAGGCGGCGCGCCTGGTATCGCTGCTGGGATTTGGCGCCGCCGCGTTCAAGGCGTTGGCCATTATCCTTATTGTGTCGGCCGGCTTGGGCATGGCGATCGCGCTGGTCACGCGCATGCGCGAGCGGCGGCAGGAATTCGCGGTGTTGCGCCTGCTTGGCGCCACGCCATGGCAATTGTTCAGCACCGTGTTGATCGAGGCCCTGGTGCTGGCGGCAACAGGCGCGCTCACGGGATTAATGCTTGGACACGCGGCGGGTTGGGCGCTGGGCTCGTGGTTTCCATCCGGCGAGGCGTTGGCCGCCATGAGCGCCCGGTTGCAACCATCCGAATGGCGCATACCGGCAGCCGCCCTTGTGGTGGGCGCCCTGGCCGCCCTAATACCCGCAATGACCGCCTATCGCAGCGATGTCGCCACCGCCCTCGGCGGCGATCCGTGACCGCCAGGAA
>Ga0116228_10002894_pt1 | contig 14978 bp, 11 predicted proteins | sample S1TSphfallax_2_FD_89694 | JGI IMG/M metagenome (GOLD analysis project Ga0116228, IMG submission 89694) | Host-associated microbial communities from peat moss isolated from Minnesota, USA - S1T2_Fc - Sphagnum fallax MG | ecosystem: Host-associated > Plants > Peat moss > Unclassified | place...
GGCCCTCAACGAGGTGCTGCAAATCACCCAGAAACTCACCTCGGGCTATCACCGCGATCTTCAGCTCATCAAGCCGCCGCTGTTCCGCGCGATCGACTCCTGTCTGCAAACGCTCGATATTTTGCCAAGCGCATTGGCCGGGGTGCGCTTCAATGCCGCCAACATCCGGCTCGATGAGAGTATTCACGCGGCAGCGGCCGCGAATGCGCTGGTGGTCCGGGAAAATGTGCCGTTCCGGGAAGCCTACCGACGGGTGGCGGCGCAGTTGCAGCCGGCTGCCAGCCCACCCGTCGTCTCCCCACCCGCCAAGAATCCGGTATGAGCATTTGGCGGCGACAGGCGACTCTTGCGCAATTGACCGAGGCGGCCCGCAACACCCTGGTTGAACATCTGGGTATCGAGTTCATCGAGATGGGCGATGATTTTCTTCGCGGTACGATGCCGGTCGACCAGCGCACCTTCCAGCCGTTCAAACTGCTGCACGGCGGCGCGTCAGTCGTCCTGGCGGAGACGCTCGGCAGCAGCGCCGCCAACCTCTGCATCGAGCAAACCGGGTACGTCGGCGTGGGCCAGGAAATCAACGCCAATCACGTGCGATCGGCCCGTAGCGGCCGGGTCACGGGCACCGCCCGCGCGGTGCATCTGGGGGGCCGCAGCCAGGTGTGGAGCATCGAGATCGCGGACGGGGCCGGACGGCTGGTGTGCATTTCGCGCCTGACCGTGGCAGTGATCCCCGGCGCGGCGGCGGGGTAACACGGGCGCGGCGACAGTCGGCCTTAAGACTAGCAATTGCAACATTCGGTGGCGTATCGTGCGCGCCATGAAAAAACCTACCCGCGCCTTGCTAACCGCACCCTGCCTCTTGGGCTGGGTTCTTCTACCGTCTTTGGGATCGGCTGACGCCCCCCCACCTGCTGTGCCTGCGACCGGGGCGACGGCCGCTCCCGCGCCGGAAACGCCGAGTGCGCCGCCCCAGGATACGTCTCCCGCGCATACCAGCTACCTGTTCGGATTGACCTTCGGCGAGCAGTTGCACACGGTGGGCGTCGGCGATCAAGTGGATCAGTCGGAGCTGGAACGCGGCATCAAGGACGGTCTCGCCGGACAGAAGTCCACCCGCGCCGATCAGCTGCAGATTCAAAATTTCGTCCGCACGGTGATGACGGAGACGGTGGAGAAGAACAAGCAGGCCGCCAAGGAGTTCCTCGAGAAAAACGGTCAGGAAAAGGGTGTGAAGACCACCGCCGATGGCCTCGAATACAAGGTTTTGAGCCCGGGCAACGTCAAGGCGCCGTTGATCCAGCCCACCGATGAGGTGACGGTGCAGTATCGCGGCAAGCTGCAAAACGGCACCGAGTTCGACAGCTCCTATTCGCGCGGCGTTCCGGCCACGTTCCGGGTGAACGGTGTCATCAAGGGATGGCAGGAAGCGCTGGTGCTCATGCACCCAGGCTCGAAGTACCAGCTGTTCGTGCCGCCGGATCTCGCCTACGGCAACAGTCCCCGGCCTGGCATCCCCGCCGGCTCGCTGCTGATCTTCGACGTCGAAGTCGTCAGCACGAAGGCCGCCGACACCCCGCCGGCGGCGGCAACCGGGCCGGCCTCGCCGCCGCATCGCCCGGTCGCGCCGCCGACACCGGCCGCGGCAGCGCCGTCGGCCCCCGCCGCAGCGCCGACCAGTCCGCCGACCAGTCAATAGACTCAGCCTCTCGCCGATCAGGGCTTTTCGTTCGCCGCGCTCCGCGCCAACCCAAGCGTCGGACCAAAGTCCAAGGCCTCGGTCAAGTCTCCCATCGGGGGCTCTGAGTGCTGGGCGAGGGCAGCATCCCGCGCCACGACGCCGGGCAGGGTGTCGAGATCAAAGCGTCGCGTGATGAGACGCAGAATGGAGCCGGTGTCGTACGGCGTATGGTCCACGGTGCCCATTTTGGCAAAGGGTGCGATCACGATCGCCGGAATGCGCGCCCCGGGCCCGAGCAGATCCCCCTTGGGAGGCGGCATGTGGTCCCATGCTCCGCCGAACTCATCATAGGTGATGACGATCACCATGTTCTTCCACTGCGGGCCCGCCTGCAGCTTCTTCACGAGGTTGGCGATGAACCGATCACCCGCGGCCAGCGACGCGTAACCGGGGTGCTGGTTGAAATTGCCCTGCGGCTTGAAGAACGCGACGTGCGGCAGCGCGCCCGCCGCCGCCGCCGCCTCGAGATCGCGGTAGTCCTGCAGATGAGACGCTCGCTCATCGGCGCGCTTCTCAGGATCGAAGCGCACGTAGTAATTGAAGGGTTGATGATGTGGTTGAAAGTCGGGGTCGCCATTGGCCTGGTCCGGGGAGTAGATCACGCGGCGCGGCTTGACCGCAGGCTGCTTTCCATCATGCAGAGCCGCATCCCACGCGCCCGAATACCATGCCCAGCTCACGTTCCTTGCCGACAATCGGTCGCCGATGGTGGGGCCGGTTTGCGGCGGCAAGGTCGTGGCCTTGTGAGGATCGGCATACAGCCCGGTGGTGTCATCGGCTGCCGGCGCATTGCCGCTCGGCTGATACGGCGGCTGCATGGTATTGACGGCGTAGTACTTGCCGTCGCCGAAGTAGTTGGCCGGCGCCAGATTGCCGCTCTTGACGTACTTCGGCGGACCGTCAAGAGCTGAAGCGGGTGAATCCGCCGCCAGCGTGAGTTTCGCGACCCACTGCCCATCGGCAGCTCTGTCGAGCACGGTGATCGAGGGCCGGGCCGGCGAGGTATCGGCATTGGGGTATTCGGGCGCACACGCGCAGATCAAATATTGGTGATTCAGGAACGAGCCGCCGAAAGCGCCCTGGAAAAATCGATCGGCAAGCACATAGTGGCGCGCAAGTTCGAACAGCGCCGACTGACTGTAATCATAATGTCCCATGGTCAAGCCGCCGGCATCCGACCATGCGGCATAACCATCGTTGCGACCGCCGTCGATTTGCATCTGATGTTCAAAGAAGCGGTGGTAGAGATCACGGGTCACCGTGGACGTGTTCAAGGTGACTTTCGACTGGGACTCAAATGCCTGCTCGATCGAGAAGGGTGCGTTGGGTAACCCGGCGCTTTGCGCCTGCGTGACCACCGGCACGATACCGGGAGCCGTCACGCCACCCCAGGTCTGCGGCAAATTCTTGAGCAGCGTCCCGTCCCGATCCAATTGCGGGTGGTAGGCCGGTAAGGTCCGGCCATCGGCGCCGATCACGTCAGCCAAACCCTGCGCGCCGGGAAAGTTGCCGTACAAATTGTCGAACGCACGGTTCTCGGCGTAAATCACGACGATGGTTTGGACCTTGTCGCGCAGCGCACGAGTGACCTGCTCTGACGAGGACGTCGGTCCTTCGCCAGCCGCGGACGCCGCACTCGACCCGCCCAAGAGAGCAGCGACGAGTGCGAGGTCCTTCAACTTGAACAGGGTGTTTGCCGCCATACGCGAAGCCCGTTTTGCTGATCCAGATACTCTGCCCTTCCCTCGAAGAGTATAGGGCGTCGCGCGACCGCGCCACTGCGCCGGCTCAGCTTCACGGTGCTCCCCGGCTTAGCTTCACCGTGCTCCCCGGCATCGCTTCACGGCGCTCCCCGGCATAGCTTCACGGCGCTCCGGGTTATACTGCGCAACATGCGAATCAACGGCCTGCTCTTGGTTGCCAGCCTGGCCGGGATGATGGCGGCCTGCGGACAAAAAGGGCCGCTGGTGCTGCCGGATCAACAGCGTCCGCACAAGAAGATCATCCTTCCCCAGCCGCGGACGCCGCCCGGGAGTCAGGCACCCGCTTCTCAATCACCGCCGTCGCCCGCAACCGCATCCCCCGCTCCTGCGCCATCGGCGGGCACGCCGACACCGCCGGCACCGCAGCCCTAAATGGCTCTCCGCAAGCTCTTGCTGGTCGACGGATCGTCCTACCTCTACCGCGCATTTCACGCGTTGCCGCCGCTCACCAATTCGCAGGGCGAGCCCACCGGAGCAATCCTCGGCGTGCTCAACATGTTGAACAAGCTGCTCAAGGAGGAGGCACCGACGCGGGTCGCAGTGGTCTTCGACGCGCCCGGCAGGACGTTCCGCGATGAGTTGTTCGATGAGTACAAGGCGCACCGGGCGCCCATGCCCGACGATCTTCGGTCGCAGGTGCAACCGCTTCTCGATGCGGTCGTCGCCATGGGATTGCCGATGCTGCGCGTGAATGGGGTGGAAGCGGACGACGTCATCGGCACCCTCGCCACCCAAGCGGCCACCGCGGGCTACGATGTGGTGATTTCGACGGGCGACAAGGACATGGCGCAATTGGTCGGTCCGCGCATCGGCCTGGTGAACACCATGAGCAACACCCGCCTCGACCGCGAGGGCGTCAAGGCGAAGTTCGACGTGTTCCCCGAACAGATTATCGATTACCTGGCACTGGTCGGCGACACGTCGGACAACATTCCCGGCATCACCGGTGTCGGCCCCAAGACGGCGGCGAAGTGGCTGAACCAATACCAGACACTGGATGCTCTGATCGAACACGCAGGCTCCATCCCGGGGAAGGTCGGCGACAATTTGCGCAGCTCTTTGCCGGCGCTCGAGCTGTCGCGCAAATTGGCGACCATCGATATCGCCGTACCCTTGGAGCTCAAGGTCGATGAGCTGGCGCCTGCCGCACAGGACGTGAGTCGCTTGCGCGAGTTGTACACCCGGCTGGAGCTTCGAGTGCTGCTGCGCTCGCTGGATGCCTCGTCGGACTTGGGCGCGGCCACGCCGGCAGCGGACCGGGTCCCGCCCGAAGTCATCGCGACGGCGGCTCGAGATGCGGTGAGCGCGTCGCTGGCATTGCACGGCGCGACTGCCAACTCTGCGCAGGCGAGCCCCCCTCGGCGGCGTGACTATGAGATGGTGACATCGCAGGATCTGCTCGACGCGTGGGCGCAGAAGCTCCGGGCGGCGCCGCTCATTGCCTTCGACACCGAGACCGACAGCCTCGATTATCTCCAAGCCCGCATCGTCGGTGTGTCCTTTGCCGTGACGCCCGGCGAAGCGGCGTACATCCCGCTGGGCCATGACTATGCCGGCGCTCCGCCGCAGCTCGATTGCGCGAGGGTGCTTGGGTCGCTGAAGCAGCTCCTCGAAGATCCGACCAAGCCGAAACTGGGCCACCATTTGAAGTTCGATTGCCACATCCTCGCCAACTACGGTATCGCACTCGCCGGTCAGCGCTACGATTCCATGCTCGAGTCCTACGTGCTCAACAGCGTCACGACGCGGCACGACATGGATTCGACCGTGGAAAAATACTTAGGATTCAAAACCATCACCTATGAAGAGGTCTGCGGCAAGGGCGCCAAGCAGATCACCTTCAACCAGGTCGACGTCAATCGCGCGACCGAGTACGCCGCCGAGGACGCGGACGTGACGCTGCAGCTGCATCAGGCGCTGTGGCCGCAATTGACGGCCAACCCCAAGCTCAAGCGCCTGTATGAAACGATCGAGCAACCCTTGGTGCCGGTGCTCTATCGCATGGAGCGCACCGGAGTGCTGGTCGATCGCGAGCTCCTCAAGAAACAAAGCTCGGAGCTCGCAGCACAGATGCTGGAGCTGCAGTCGCAGGCCCACGTCGAGGCGGGCGGCACTTTCAACGTCGACTCGCCGAAGCAGCTGCAGGAAATTCTGTTCGGCCGGCTCGCGATTCCGGTGGTACGCAAGACGCCGACCGGGCAGCCTTCAACGGCGGAGGACGTGTTGGAGGAATTGGCAGAATCCCATGCACTGCCGCGCTTGATTCTCGCCTACCGTGGCGTCGCCAAGCTCAAGTCGACCTACACCGACAAGCTGCCGGATCAGATCGACCCGCAGACCGGGCGCATCCACACCTCGTATCATCAAGCGGTGGCCGCCACCGGCCGGCTCTCATCCTCCGACCCCAATCTGCAGAACATACCGATCCGAACGCCGGAAGGACGCAAGATCCGTCAAGCTTTCATCGCACCTTCCGGCTGTTCACTGATCGCGGCCGATTATTCTCAGATCGAGCTGCGCATCATGGCGCACCTGTCCGGCGATCGCAGCTTGCTGGATGCGTTTGCGGAAGATCGTGACATCCATCAGGCGACCGCAGCCGAGGTGTTCGGAATCAGCTTGAGTGAAGTCACAGCGGATCAACGACGCTCTGCGAAGGCAATCAACTTTGGCTTGATCTACGGCATGTCGGCCTTCGGACTCGCGCGCCAGCTTGGCATCGGCCGTGGGGAGGCTCAACGATACGTCGATCTGTATTTCGAGCGATACCCGGGTGTGAGGCGCTACATGGAGGAAACCAAGCAACAGGCGCGCGATGTAGGTTATGTCGAAACACTTTTCGGACGCCGCCTTTATCTGCCCGACATACTTTCCCGCAACCAGGCGCTGCGCCAGTACGCCGAACGCAGCGCCATCAACGCGCCCATGCAGGGCACCGCCGCGGACATCATCAAGCGCGCCATGATCGCGGTCGACACGTGGTTGGGCGAATCGCAAGTCTGCGCGCGGCTCATCATGCAAGTTCATGACGAACTCGTGCTCGAAGTCGCCGATGGGGAACTCGATGCCATCGTGCCGCGGCTTCGCAGCCTCATGGCCGATGCCGCCGAACTTCGCGTGCCCCTCAAAGTCGATGTCGGTGTGGGTCGCAATTGGGATGAGGCACATTAGTGGGTCCCATGCCGCCGCGCGACGCCGTGGCCGGCGTGCGCGACCCGGTTGGGGGGAACGCCACGTTCCAGCTGTAAAGAACTGGCAGGAAAGGTAAAGATTTAGGCGATTTTGGGACTATTTCGGCCTTCCGAGGGCCTCTTGCGCGAAATTCGCCAAATTTGCGCAAATGCTCCGCCCGGCTCTGGAACTTTCGTCATCGAGCCCCATCTAATCCCATGAGCGTTAACGACGCTCCCCGCTCTTCTCCCTGAGCGGGCGAGACCCGGTTTGTCATCCCCATGCCGGGTTGGTCTAGCCTCGGTGGCTGTGTCAAAACAACCACCGGGGCGTTTTTTTAAGCGGCATCGAGCCATGCGTCCATGACGCCTCGCGCCTCGTCAAAGCCTTTTTTTGCGTGGGCTGAGAATAGCTGGGCGGTGACCGCCGTATCCGCACACGCGCTTTTGGTTTCCTGCAACACCCGCTCCGAATCCCGACGATTGAGCTTGTCGGATTTGGTCAGCAGCACGTGCGCATGCCGATCGCGAGCCAGCACCCATTCGAGCATGACGACATCTTGGGCGGAAAGACCGCGTCGACTGTCCACGATGAGGATGAGGCCCACCAGCGATTCGCGAACATTGAAGTAATGCTCCATGAGCTCGAGCCACTTCAAGCGCACGCGTTCGGGAACCTTGGCGAAGCCATATCCCGGCAGATCCACCAGGCGACGCTCCGCCGCTACTTCGAAGAAATTGATGAGCTGGGTTCGGCCCGGCGTGCGGCTCACACGCGCAAGTCCCGAACGTGCAGTGAGCGCGTTGATGGCGCTGGATTTGCCGGAGTTGGAGCGGCCGGCAAACGCAATCTCTCGACCATCATCCGCCGCAAATTGATGTGCCTCGGCGGCACTCGTCACAAATTTCACGTGAGGGTAGATCGACATAACGGCGCATGCGACGCAATTGATTACCGCTAGTGTACAATTTACTCGGTTAAACAGCTCATCCAAGAACGGGGTCAGAGGCGATGTTGAAGCGACTGAGTATTCTTGCAGCAGGTCTTTTCAGCTTGATGCTCTCACAGGCAAGTATGGCCGACGGTAATGCGGAAGCCGGGGCGACCAAAGCGGTGGTCTGCCAGGCCTGTCACGGCGCCAACGGCAACAGCGTGAATCCACAATGGCCGAGCCTCGCCGGCCTCGGCGCGGACTACATCGCCGAACAACTTGCCAACTTCAAGAGCGGTAAACGTAACAACGCCATCATGATGGCGAACGTCATGGCGCTCACGCCGCAGGACATGGCCGATCTGGGCGCCTACTTCGGTGGACTGGTCAACACCGGCCTGGAGGCCGATCCAAGCTTGTGGAAAGCGGGCCAAGTGATCTATCGGGGCGGCGACGCGACCCGCGGCATCCCGGCCTGCATGGCTTGCCACGGACCCACCGGCTACGGCAACGAGCCGGCCAAGTTCCCTGCACTGCGCGGTCAACACTCGGAGTACGTGGTCGAGCAGCTGACCGCCTACGCGTCCGGCGAACGATGGCCAGGGCCGAATGGGATCATGGGAACCATCGCCAAGCGGCTGACGCCCGATGACATGAAGAACCTCGCATCGTATGTCCAAGGCCTGCATTGAACATGCGGGCCGGCCTGTGCCTGCTCTGGGTGCTGGCGTTGAGTGCAAGCGGCTGCGGTAGACAATCCGCCACGACCGAACACGGTCAAGCCGATACGACGCCCGCAACCGCATTGGCACCGCCGGCCACACCCGCAGCGCCGACAGCGACGGCCACCGAGCGGCAGGAGGCGGGGCTCGCACCCACTCAGGCGGCGAAGGTCGCCCGGCTGAAAAATGAGGATGGAACGGAATCGGTCGATGAGACTGCCGGCGATAGCGGACGAAACAACACGCTGTTGGCCGCCGTCGCCTCCACCGTCGCGTCTGCCACCGCCGCCGCATCGGCGGCCACGCCGGCCGCTCCGCCAAGTCCTTGGACCGAAGGAGTCAATTACACTCGCCTGGTTCCCGCGCAGCCCACTGCGGCCGCACCCGGTCAGATCGAGGTGCTGGAGTTTTTTTGGTACGGCTGCCCCCACTGCTATGCCATCGACCCGTCCGTGGAAACGTGGCGCAAGACGAAAGCTCCGTACATCGCGTTCTCACGGGTGCCGGTGATGTGGAGTGCGGGCCATCGTTCCACCGCCCGTCTGTTCTATGCCCTCAAGAGCCTGGGCAAACTCGATCAGCTGCAGAGCGAGATCTTCAAGGAAATCCATGTCAACGGCGATCCGCTCATCGCCGCCGACCCGAACGATGCCGCCGGTGCCGAGCGCCTGCAAAGCGCCTTCGTCGCCAAGTTCGGCATCCCCGCGGACCAATTCGCGGCGGCCTATCACGGCTTTGACGTGACCACCGATTTGCAGCGGGCGGACGAACTGGGATTGCGCTACCGCATCGAAGGAGTGCCGACGTTCGTCATCGCCGGGAAGTATGTGGCGGACGTACGTTCGGCCGGCAGCCCGGAACGCCTTCTGGCACTGGTCAACGACCTGGCGGCTCAAGAACACAAACACTGAGCACGCGGCTAGTCTGGATCATCAGACAATTCCAATTCGTGAGCCCGCACGAGCGCAGCCATGCTGTCGAAGCGAAAGTCATACCGCGGCACGTCGCCAGGCGGTTTCGTTGCTCCCCATCCTTCCTTCGCAGAACGTCTGTCAATCCAGGCCGATGCGAGGCCGCAGCGATTGGCCGGTCCATGATCGTGCACAAGGCTCTGCGCCACATGCAGCACGTCGCTTTTTTCCAGGCCGAAGTCATTCTTCAGCCGCTCGAGCAGGTAGGCGAAGTTTCGCGGATTGGGCTTGTAAGATTCGATGTCCTGCGCCGTATAGACAGCGTCGAAGACGACCTGCAGCCGCTCGTTGCTGGCGCGGAAGGAAATGCGGTCCACGTTCGAGAGGATCACCAGAGGGTAGTGTCGCTTGAGGTACGCCAACGCGGCGACAGAGTCTGGGAACGCCGGCCAGTCCGGTACGGAGGCGCCGAAAATGTTCGCTTCCTCATTGCTGACCGAGACGTTCCAAGCTTTCCCCAAGCGCTTGTAAACGACCGAGAGCAATTGAGAATACGGCATCGATGGGGTCTCGTTCTCCTGCGCGAACTCGTGCTGCGCAAAAATTTCAAGTGCTTCCTCACGCGAGCGAATGCCGGGCGCTTTGGTGAGCAGGGGCTGCAACGCGGCAGATAGGCCGGTTTCCCAGTCGATCAGAGTTCCGTAACAATCGAACGTCAAAACCTTGAAATCGGTAAGCTTCATGGCAGGCCTCCTGAATCGCCGGGCGTGCACAGTGCCGGTCCGCCGCCGGATGCTGGCCGCTTGACATAAGTCATTTGACGCTGCGACGCTCCAGGATCTGTGACACAGACCATTGGTCAGTCATGGCGTGATGGGGGATCCTACTCCAGTCCGTGGAGTTTTCGATGCAGCACCCCAACCGCCTATTGACCCATCGGTTCCGTCCGATTTACCGGGCGGAACCGTGCCGAGCTCGCCGCCGCGCGATCCGCCAACTCATGGCCGGCGACGGCGCGTTCCTGTCTTTGATGCTATGGGCTCTTGTACATGCCAGCGAGGCCTGCGCCGGTGACGCTGCACCGACCGGCACGAGCCAGGGCAAGCGGGATGTCGATCTCTCCGGCATGCCATCGCGGTTGTCGACCCGGGCACCGCCGCTGCCGCCCTCCGACTCGCGGCAGCCGGCCGGCTCTCGGCTTCCGTTTGACTTTCGGCTGCCGGCCGAGATCGACAAGCCTTTTTCCACGGACTTTAGCCCCCGTGGTCCCTCGATCGTAGCGACTGATCCGAAGGAGCCCAGTGGCGATGACCGTCAACACGGAAGTGTGTGGCAGCGCCTGGGCGAATTCCGCACACACAACCGCTTACGCTTGTTGACCCTTTGGCAGACCGGCGGTAACAGCCTGTCGCTCCAGGCTGGCCGGAGGGGCGATCCCACGCTGCAGTGGACCAGCCGATTGAGCCATCGACAAGCAGAGAACGGCGGCCTGTTCGACGATCTGTTTTCAACCTCCACGGGCGGCGCCATCGGCAAAGGCTTGCACCTTCTCCCGCATTTCTCACCGTTCGAGTCCCCGGCGAAGCCCGCCAAGTCCTCGGAAATGCCCATCTCGGCGACTGCATCGGGAAACTGAGTTCGCCGGGCGCAATCGTCACGACATCCTGTCCACCCGTCGGGCCCGTATAATCCACCGTTCGCCTTAAAGACCCCTCCGGATCATCCGGTCCGGATCGCTTCAACCTGAACTTGGACGGGATCCGATGTTGGCCTTGCGCTCCTTGGTATTTGCCGCCGTGTTTTACGCATTCACGGCCATCAGTGCGGTGATCGCCTCCGTGATTTCGATCATCGTGCCGGGTCAGCTGCCGGTGTTCGCCGCGTTTTGGTCGCGCACGTGGCTCGCCATGTATCGCGGGATCTGCGGCGCGAGTTACGAAGTTCGGGGGCGCGAACTCATCCCCCCAGGCGGCTGCGTGCTCGCGATGAAACATCAATCCGTCTGGGATACCTGTGCATTATTCGCCATTTTCGATCGGCCCGTGTACGTGCTCAAGAGCGAGCTCATGTTGATCCCGTTTTTCGGTTGGGCTCTCGCACGTCTTGGATGCATACCGGTCAAACGAGGCACCGGCCGGCTAGCGCTCGAGGATATGGTGCAAGGAACACGCGTTGCGCTTTCGCAGGGAAAGCAGGTCGTGATCTTTCCGGAGGGCACGCGAACGATGGTGGGATCGCCCCCGGCCTACAAGACCGGCATCAGCCATCTGTACGTGGAGCTCGACGTCGACTGCATACCGGTGGCGCTGAACTCGGGGCTCCTTTGGCCGAGACACTCTTTCCTCCGGCCAGAGGGACGTATCGTGGTCCAGGTGCTTCCTCCGATCCCTCGCGGCCTTCCGCGTAAAGACATGTTCGATCGGTTGGTGCGCGACATCGAGGGCGCCTCCACCGAACTCTGCCGCGGCAGGTAGAGCTCTGCCGCGGCAGCTGGAACCTTGCGGCGGCAGCTAGAACTTGCCGCTCAAGGTGATGTCGTAGCTTCGCGGCGGGACCCGGGTCAGGAAGTCGTTTCCGTAGTACGGGTAATCGTTGACGAGATTGGCCCGATCGGTGAGGTTGTACACCATGAACTTGACCGTATAGCGATTTTCATACGTGTAGAACACACCGGCGTTCAACGTGTATTGCCATGGGATGGTCGGTGGCGTGTAGTAGCCGTTGGCTCCGACGACCGAGCTCGATATCAGGCCGCCCTGGCCCACCAAGGGTTGGGTCAGCCCCAAGACACCAGGAACGTTGCCGTTGGTGCCTGCGACGTTGATGTAGCCGGATTGGGTGGTCTGGATGGGTCCGGTGACTTGGATGTTCGCTTGCGCGCCGAAGCCGGACTCATGCTTGTAATTGGCGAGTACATTGAACAGGTGCTGCGGTACGCCCGGATCGAGGAAGCGCTGGTGGGGATTCCAGGATATGAGATTGCCGGCACCATCGATATTCAAACCCGGCTGCGCAGGGAAATTGTAGAAGCCTGAGGCGTAGTCGAGCATGGTGTGCAGGTACGAGTAGCTCGCGGTGGCAAAGAACTGCGGGCTGGGCTGATAGTTCAGCTCGATCTCCGCGCCCTTGATGTGAGCCCCGTCGGGTACCGAGCCGCCGACTCCGGAGGGTATGGCGCGAGTCTGATGGAATATGGAAGTGGAGATGAACAAGCTCTTGTCGAGCAAATCGAACTTCAGCCCGGCCTCCTCCAAGTCGGAGTTCTGAACGAGTTGAGTCTTGGCCGAGACGCCGAATGTATTGATGGAGCCGTCATTGTCGTTCGGGTCGACATACTGTGCATTATCGTAGGTAAGGTAAGCGGATACGTGCGAGCTCGGCGTGTAGACGATGCTGACGTTGCCGTTGTGTAAACCGTACCACGAGGTTGAAATCTTGGCGGGCAGGGTCGTGTCATCGAGCGGCGCGATCGGGTCGGCTTCGTTCAGTTGCACGACATCTTCGCGCAGTCCGTACAGCGCGCTCCACTCCGGCGAGAACTGCAGGCGATGTTCGAGGAAAATGCCCGCTTGCTTGAGGTTGTCGATCACGCTTTGGTCCGCAATGATGTCATCGCGCGCAGACACGCCGTACTGCGGGTGATTGAACGCAGCGAGGAAAGGCAATGCGTCGCCGGTGACCTGCAGCGAGGCCGGAAATATCCACGTATCGGGATTGGCGGATAGATCGAAGACGCTCACGGGTTCATTCGTATAGTTTTGAATGTCCTTGATGTGCTCGAAGCGGAAGGTGAAGCCGGCGTCGACCTGATTTTCCAACGGTCCGTGGAACTTGAGCTTGAAGTCGGTCTTGTTCTCGATGGCGTAGCTGCCCATCGCGGTGTCGGCGTAGTAATCCTCGGTTTGGTTGTACCGATTCAAATAGTCATAGAAGGTGTTGTTGGTGACGGTGAAATCATCCGATGCTTTGAAGGTCTGGATGATCTGGCCCTTGGCGTGCAACGCGTGCGCCCCCGTGCCCGGCGGCTCGTCGATGAGAATTCTGTCGTTGAGCTGAACCGGCACCGGGTTCAAGGATATCTCCGTGAGGTAATTCCCGATCGTATTCCCCGGCGCCACACCACCCGTGAGGTACGCACCGTTGTCGATGAGCGCTTGGTTGACGCGGTTGACGCCGTCGTTCTCGCGGTAGCGCGTGTCGACCGCTTCGCCGGTGAACAGCACGTCGTATTGATCGCTGAAGTGCGTTTCCACCGCCGCGTACAGCGACTGCTGGTGGAAGTACATGTCGTAATAGTAGCTGCCGCTATCGTCGGTGGCGACGCTGACACGCGCCGCGGTGTCGCCCGTGATGGGACCCCCGACATCCACGGATGCCCGGCGCTTTTGTTGACTGTCGAACTCCACTTGCGCCGAGGTCTGGAAACTCGTGAATGAGGGCATCTTGGTGGTGATGCCGATCGATCCGCCGACGCCGGCCCCCGGGCCCTGCTGGACGCTGGCCGTACCCTTGACGATATCGATCGTCTCGACGTCGTTGAAGCTGATCGGCGCGCCATAGCCGTTCAAGGTGAACGGATCGCGCATGCCGTTGTAATAAATGTCGCCGTATTGTCCGCGGATACGCGGAACGTTCGGTTGGCCGAACGCGGCATCCGCATAGCTGCTCGAAGTCAAATAGGAAAACCCGCCGGGATTTTGAATGTTCAAGGCGTCCAGCTGCGCTTTCGAGATCACAGAGTTGTTGCGGGGCGTATCCATCACGCCGAGATCCAACCCATAGGCAGAGGTCGATGTCACTGTGGTCGGCAAAATCAAGTCGCCGCGCTTGATGCCGTTCACCACGATTTCATCGAGATTATCTGACGAGCCGAGCTGAGTCGTTGCGGTCGGCGCGCTCGAAGTGGCGGCGCTCTGCTGCGCAAGCACCGGATGCGTGGCGGTGATGAGGAGGCAGGAGACAACGACCGAAACATTATTTCTCAGCGTCACGCATCACCTCATCCCGGTTATCTCTATGACGCTCGATGCTATCAGGCAACGTCATCGTGTCAAGCAGCGGAAATAGGGGAAATAAGCAGAGACAAAAAAGAGACAAGCGACTTTTTGGCGACGCGCGGACGCCGTGCAATTCGCCGCTGATGAAAAAGAATTTGCTGATCGTTTTTGATGCACACGGTTGATGCCGCGGCACCGTCCCGGTGCGCACGACATCGATGCACGACCGGTCACCACATGTATGGCTACGATGTCACCGCGAATCGGGACATCGAAAGCCTACGACTATGGCACACCGTTGATCGACACTCAGCCCGGCTTCAATAACAAGTCGGACATCTTCAGTTTGGCCGCGGACGTCGTTTTCTAAGAACCCGCTCCAGGCTCGCGCCGCGCACCCGCTGACGCTTCCTCGGCGGAGCGATTCAGAAAATAGAATGCGGCCATGCTCACCGCGGTAGACAACGCCGGCGTGCAGATACGCTGATGCCCAGGTCCGCAAGAGTGCCGCGAGCCGGGCAGGGGCGATGCGGCCTCAAAGACAACCCGGCGGGATTACTCGGCGCTGCGCGCCTCGCCCCTCCGGGGTCGCCCTTCGGGCGCTCAAATGGCCGAAGACGGCCATTTGTCGAACCCAGCTTGTTTCATGTCGTGGGTTCGACCACTTCGCTGCTCGAACCCCTTTACCGTTCGGTAAACATTTTGCATTTTGGTGCGCCCGGCGGGATTCGAACCCACGACC
>Ga0116228_10002896_pt1 | contig 14967 bp, 8 predicted proteins | sample S1TSphfallax_2_FD_89694 | JGI IMG/M metagenome (GOLD analysis project Ga0116228, IMG submission 89694) | Host-associated microbial communities from peat moss isolated from Minnesota, USA - S1T2_Fc - Sphagnum fallax MG | ecosystem: Host-associated > Plants > Peat moss > Unclassified | place: USA...
GTTTATATGTTGTTGAACATTAAAATAGGCAAAAATCAACAGTAGAACATTGTTTTTCAAGCTATATGCATTTTGGAGAGTAAAACATTGTACACACCAACGGCAGAGGAATTTGACAGTGTCTGATGAGCATTGTTGAATTTCAAATGACAAAAAATAGCCATTTGTGTGTAGTTCAATTTCCCTTAAAATTTTGAATTTTATTAAATTTCCAATGAATAATATTTTGTTGACGCACCATCCGATTCTTTGCTGTTCTGTTTGCACCAGCTCTATCTCTTGAACGATAGGCGTGGAACCAGATGCGTCGCCGCCTACGCTGGGTTCGATAGGAGTAGTAGCTGTTTGTTGTTCGCTCAAATTCGGTGCATTGTGAAGAAGCTTGTCCTCTAGTTTCTTGAGGTAGCCTTTGCAGGGATTTTTCCAGGGCCAACATTGGCTTTGGGAACCATTCCCACCACTTGAACCATGTTTACAGCATGTTGAGAAGAACTTTAGCGTGGGAAACGTGAACAAGAACAGTAACAACAAAATAAAGACAATATACAAAGACGAGCCGATAATAGATGAGATGAGGATGGTTTCCTGGTCGGCGATGTTCAACTTCTGGACTACAGTACCAGCTGATATATAAGCTCCCATGCAACAAATGAGAGACACCACAAACAACAAGTTGAAGCCCAACAGTTTCATGAGCCTGTAAACAACGGAGCGCGCCAATTGATCATCGTTGTTAGTTTTCTCAATATTGAGAATGGGGTTGCCACTTACGCACAACAACAAATCTGTGATTGAGAAGAAGAATGAGAAGCTGTTACAGTATACGAACGATCTGAGTCTGGAAGATGTTCCAATTAGCCCACCCTCGTCAAATGAGCCTGGAGGTTGCAAAAACCCTATGTACGTTATCGAGGCAAGCAAAACAAGGATAACTGCGTATGCATCTATCGACTTCTGCAAGTTCTTTCGCATTTTTGTCAATCTCTCTTGCATCTCTAAAATTAGGGACATCCGCTGAGGGAACTGTTGATGACTCTCCTTCAGTTGAGGCCATTGTATGATTCAACGCATACAATCTCTCTTGCATCGTTAAATCAGGGACATCCGCTGAGGGAACTGTTGATGACTCTCCTTCAGTTGAGGCCATTGTATGATTCAGCACGTACTGTATATCCAGCTACAGAGAAACTATAGCATAGAATCCAAGTTTATTCTTTGCATTCCGCAGTGCATTTCCGCAAATAGATCTGCAAGACACAGACAAGCTCACTTAAGATAAGTCTGAACTTTCAGAGTTTTCCACAAGCTCATAAAACAAATATATGATTCAAGTCACTCATGCTCGTTCACACAGTGCGTAATTCCTTCCCCGGAGCTTAGATCTGGCAATTTTGAATCCCTAAAGAGTTTGTCTTGTACTTCTGCCATTGTCATAATACTCTTTTGAATTTTTCTACTAGCTTCACGAATTCCAATGGCGCACAAAACACTTGTAACCCATGAATTATATAATAGCGATACACCCAAACTGACATACATGATTGTACTAAGTCAACTTCCTCACATGAGCTTCATGTGCAACAGTAAGAAAGAAACTCCTCAGTTCATCATGGGCACATCTTTTCTAATAAGTACATGAATGGAGGAGCGTACCTTCATCTGTAGATGCAGTATACTAGTTGCTTAATTCTTGCACGGAATTGGGAGTGGACATGATCATCTGTGCAGACTAGTCTCAAGATTTCAAGACTCTTGTTCTGCTCCTCATGTAATCAGGCTCTAGATCCGTGGCCACCAGCTTCAACGACCCATTGGATATGAGTTACAGCAGCACCAGCACCAGCAGGAGCAGCATGCAGTCGAGAATTGTAGTCAGAGATTCAGTAGCAGTTACTCCCAACTAGTCATGACTCATGCACTGTAAGCCTGATCAACTGGTATACTCTTCTGGTACTAGTAGTTTATATATGGGTAGAGCTCCAAGAGAGTGATGAGCTGAAAGCATCAATTGCTCTCTAGAATCTCAACAACTATGCTCCAGTTACAGCTCTAAACTCTGAATCCATCATAAGATTCTCTTTGCTTTGAGGGGTGAAAGGTGGGGGGGGAGGGGACACTCTTTGTATTTCTTGGGTACTTCATGTTTTCAAAGGGTATAATTTTTTGTTACCCATTTATAAATGAGATCAGTGGTTTTATGTACCTTATTTTCAGTAATTGATAAATAGCTATTCTTATTTATAAATGAAGCTGAAACATCTTTAATTTTATCAACCCTTTTTTTTTTCAAACTTTTTAATAGAAATCAAATATACAAAGTTTATAAATCTATGTACAGTATTGAAAAGGATTAAAAACTACCATCGGTTTTATTGCAGAATAATGAATAGGCGGTAAATAGTGAAATCCCCTCTCTTATTGGCTTCTCCCAAATGTTAAATTTCGCCATAGGGATGTTTGTTCATGTATTCAAGCATAATATGTTTTATTACATAACCTAAAAATTGAGAATAAGTTGAAATAATTAGAACCAAAATCCACCATATAGTATTATTTCAATGACATTTTCGTTGATTGTCGGTACAAAAATCATGTCAAAAGTGCTCCAATAAGGTATTTAGAAAGCCCAAAGAGAATGAAATCAGTAGGTGTGGAAACCTACTTACATGTATATATTGTATTTACAATAAAATTTTTTAATAAAATTTGCATAATTTCAAATATCTTCTGTTAATTATCAATATTTTGTGTGCTCCTAGTTTATTTTATGAACATTTTATAAATGTACTTCCAAAGTAATAAACAAATACCTTATTTTGAACTCACATTATTTTTACATAAATGACCAAGAGTGGGAGGGGCCTACCTACTTACCTACCTAATATACCTATCTAGATAGCTACATGCCTAGCATAGATCAACCTGAATGCTTTGCACATCAACCTGGGTTTGTTGCTTTTGTCCATATCATGTTTGCTTCTTTTTTTCTGTCTTCTTATAGGGTTGCTTTTTTTTGGTCTTCAGCATCTGCTCTTCTGAAAGTTCTCATGGATCTTGTTCTACAAGTTTCCAGACTTCAATGTTCCCAAGTTGTGTTTGGTTTGCATTGTCATTTCATTGACGATTTTGTTTGTAGGCTTGTGTTGCACACTGACATTCCATTCTCTCAGTTTCATTCCTCCTCAGTTACAATTTTTTAAATATGCTATGAAATAATTGAATATTTAAATATATCATAAATGTAATTCTCAAACCAATAATAAAAATCCAACAAGGCTGTTGGCATTCATGACCACCTTGCAATTGGTTCCATTCACCCAATCTTTTTCTTTTTCCTTGAAACACAAAAGTCGACCATTAGGTCATGCAAGATGTTGCACATAATAGCCATAACCAACCAAACTAATATTATTTTTCATCTGATGATTTGTTAATGGGATGAAACATAATTCACAAAAACAAAAATATGGGTCTTCTACGATTTTCATCCCATTCATGCCTTGGTTAATCAGATATGTCTAAAGTCAGAAAAAAGCTTATATATTTATCATGATTTTTATTGTTGGGTGGTCTTTAAATCTAAAAGACTCTTTTCCAACCTTATGATCATTCTACTAGTTCAAACATCACAAAAATTTATCATTTTGTTCACATGTTGAACATTAAGTTGATTGGGTTCTTGCTCTCCAATTCTGCTGATTGAAGATGGAAATGAAAATGTTTTAAGACTTAAAGTGCAATTGCATCCATGAATTAGTTTGTGTATTGAAGATATCATTAAAATTAAAATTAAATAGTTTACAATATATTTCAGCAATATCCCTTCTAATGTTAAGCCATAATCCATGATGTCGTCTGTTTTGGTACTAAACATGCCAATTGTTACATCACAATGTCTGTCAGTTTGTACTTTTTTTTATCACTGTTGCATTCTTCTTACTACACCAATAATTGGAATTTGGTTCAAAATAATCAGTAATTATAAACAAAGAATATTTAGAGTAATTTAGTTCATCATCTCAAAGATTGAAGATGAAAAACTATTTGGACTCCAGAGCCTAATTGTTTTGGATATTTAATGCTTTAAAACTTTCAAAGACGTTATCAAGTCAGGGTCCAAATCACAAAATTCAGAGTCTACCCAACACCTCTCCCAGCCCAAGGTTCTCAATGCACATCTCATGTGTCAGTAACATAGACTCACACTCATAATCAAAATTCAGACATGAAACAATAATAATTCAAAGCTTTTAAATAAAACTTTTCTATTGAAATAATCCCACTAAATTATTCCACCTTCTCGGTCTAATGTTGCTCAACCTAATTTATTCAAATTTACTCAACCACTACCCCAAACAGGAAGGAACAAAAACAAGGCATCGCAGACATGCTAGCCCTGCCAATAGATAAGATGTTGTACATCTACCTACTGTGTCCACACTCTGAACACCAAAACAATCCGTTCCAATCTAAACAGTCTAAACACTTTCACCAAAGAAACCAGTTCACCTAATGTGAAACTGGTTCTAATAAGGTAAAACTTCCAAAAGTTGGATCTAATGTGATAGTCCATAGGGACAGGGCCCAAAAACCGAATGTCTTTTAGAATGATAGTCAAGAAAGGGTCTAGATCCCATGCCTTCTCTAATCATAAATTGCCTATGGGCAAATGAATGGGAACATGTTCAGTTACAGATGCTCTTGTCTCGAAATGTTATTATACATCTACACTTCATTCTGTATGGTGGGTTCTTACTTCCTACCCACACTATGGGCACACTTATAGGCAAGGGAATTGTACTCACACTCTGAGTCTCAACCTTATTGAAGCTCTGTCAACCTCAAGGTCATAAATTGACACTAGGATACAAAGCAGATGAATGTGGCCTAGTTAAGGGCCTCAGTGAACCAGACCTCACAAGTGCACCATGCAAGATGGATGATGTGTGGACAGGAAATGACTTTTCATTGTAATTCTGTCCCCTAGCTAACCACAGTGGTTAGTTATGTACCAACCATCCACATATATCTACATAGCTAATAGCCACAAAGTGCATTACTTACTTACATGATAACGACTTGCATTCCCTGGTTGCCTAGGTACTTGTGAGGGGGAAGTAATAGGGTGCACACAATAGGTCACCACACTGGAACCTTGGTAACTAAGTTGTGGTTCATAATGGGTTTCCAATGGATGATGCATGGATGGGTGCTCAGTCACATACATACTCCACAACCTGCAATATTTTCTCTCTGAACAACTAATGAGCCCATTTCCTTAAGGAAAGCAGGGTCCTTACATTGTTGGTACACAAACACAGGGTTGAACATGGGAGATCGAACACAAGAGGAATGGCTGGCACATACTCAAATGTTCATATACAACTGGGGTAAACTTGAGAGGTATTGGCAGCACAGTTCAATAACCAACTCCCCTCCTCATATACCTAGTAGATTGAAATTTTGCAAAACATGATGATTGATATAAAAATAATAATATTCAACAATATCAGCATGGATTGATTATTCACTTCATCATAAATAATTGATAAGTGCAGAGTCTACTATCTACAGACTATTGTTGTAGAGCAGAGCACAACCTGTATTTTAGTCATTTTCTTTTTGGCAAAATTTTGCATTTCTCCAACCTGAAAAATATTTCGAACCTAAAAAATATTATTTTGACAAATAAAAAGGATTTTTGTGATAAAAATGGTCTAATTCGCCGGATTTCAAAAAAACAAATGAATTGCCAGAAATCCACAGCAGTTTCCAGCAGGTAGCCAAAATATAAAAGTATTTTTAAATTTTTGTACTTTTGTATCTGGTCTACAGCCAAATTTGGCTAAATTTTCTTGTGAATGATTGTCAGTTTGGCTAAATCACAAAATTGGAAGGAAAGAAAAAAGAAACCCTGCTGTATAGGCGGTGCAGGACTTCCTTGAAGTTGTAGTGGCCTAAGAGGCTGCAACAATAATTCAAATTCAGAAATCAATTTTTCGCTCACCATGTCAATACAAGTGATGCAATTGTTGGTTGTTCTGCTCCCATATGGATTCTGCACCCCTTTCTTCTTGGAAGATTTGGAAACATCAGTATACAGTTTTCAATTGAAATTGCAATTGAAATCGGCAACCTGAGCAACCTGAGCAATCTGGTTGCCGATTGTGGTGTGTCCTGGGTCTTTTGTAACCACTCTTGAAGAAATATATTATAATTCGAACACACAAGTCTTGGTCTCACACCTAGGGTTGGGCTGGATATGAACCAGGGTATGCATTGTCATGGGTCAAACCTTTGCCCTCCTCATATGAACTTGACCATACCCGGGAGGTGCCCTGGTTCCTCTGTTACCCTCTATTCAAGCTAAAGAGAAGAACTTTCATGTCTAGATGTTTTTCCAAAGAGTGTAACTCTAATTTGGAAAACATTAAACAGGCCAAAGGAAATGAATGCAGTCAGTACAAAAGTACTCAGTCTGCCCATTTGCCCGGTTTATTTTCACCTTGTCATGCGTAGGCATGTTTTGAGTCCATGTTATGAACGTTATGAACACACTACGGGTATAAAGGGGTATGTAACATATTACTTGGGCATGTTATGTGAGGGTTACAAGTGCAAAACATGCTGTATGTTATGAGGTTATGAGTGCAAAACATCCATGGGTGTCACTTTAAAATATATGGATGGGGCAAATGGGTAGACTGGAGGAAAAAATCGCACCCGCACATTTGTACTGATTGCATTCATTTCCTTTGGCCTGTTTTAATATTTTCCCTCTTATTCATATCAAGGTTATAACCAGTGTTGTGTGGGTACATGGATCCAAGTGTTAGAACTGGCGGTTCTGGATTCGTGTGTCAAGAACTTGATCGGATCCAAAAACCCAAAAAATATATATAAACTTTTACTTGTGAATGGTTGACCATGGCAGAAATGAGGGAGGACCTAGAAGCTTCTACCTACCTATTTTTGGTGGAGGAAACCCTTGAGGGCCACCCTCGATTCAATGTCTTAAATGGGTATAGGTTTTATGTCTTAGGGTTTTGTGGCCTTCTAGAATACCTTTGCACAACCTTTTCACAATGCCACCTTGTGACATCACTTGACCAATATTGCGTGGTATTCATTAGGACCCTCAATTCTTAGACTGGTTCTCACAATGAAAATCAATAAGTATCACATTTGGTGATAATTAGTTTGAGAACTCAACTAACATGAGAATTGAGTTATTGAAAATTTATTGTTATGTTTTTTTGTTTTAGAATCAATTTGGTTCTATGAAAGAAGTAGAATCTAATTCTTAGGGTACTAGCGTATAATCGCCCATCATCAAACATGTATTTGTCACCAAACATTTTCAATATTTTTCTCATTCCTTAACCAAATTGAACAATTTTTTTGTCATTGAATGCACAAATTGGAGGGTTACAAATATTCTTTCAACATTGTTAGAAGTAAAAGAACAATGCAAAAAACACAAGAAAGGGATGAATGATAGTTTGTTTCAAGTTTTTTGAAAAATAATTTTTAATCTCTCTCGTTTTCCAAGCCCCCTTTTTTTTTTCATTTTTAGTATGTTTGGAGTGATTTAAAACCTTATGAGTGCACCAACTAAGGCTTTATAAAACTTCATTGTTACATTTTGGAGGCAAAAATACAATGATCCAAGATTCTAAGCTCAAAATCTTAATCTATTTTTATTCACCCATCATTGAAGATTGAAACCTCTTACACCAAACACCTCATATCTTTCCCATAAACTTGAAATCTTGATAGTGAAAACTAGATATGAAACTGATTGTTATCACATTTGAAAGAACTGCCTTGTTTGAAAATTGATTTGATTTTAAAAAAATTAATGTGATATTTTAATCAGTTCTCATGAATTTAAAAATAATTTTCTTTTACAAAACTAGGTCGATTTTCTCAAATGTTGTGAAGAACCAAAACCAATGGTTTTCATAAAAAATGAAACTGCCCAACACTACACACAATATTGCTTCTTCACATTTTTGCAGATTCAAATCATGTTTTGTGCTCATGTTATAAATGCAAGATTTTGTTTTTGCTTGAAGGCTTGTTGTCCATGTGTGGATAAATAGGTCTTCATCAAGGTAAGTTTTCTCCTCATTTTTTCATTTATGTGTATGATTGTGTGTGCGTGCGGTAATTTAACATGATTATCATGTAAAGTTTCAAGGTTAATATTAGTTTTTTCTTATAAAAATCTAGTTTTTTTTCACTTGTTGCTAGTTTTGAACTTCTTCAAGGTACTTTAGAGTTGTTTTGTATTTGTGTTGATTTAATAACAATTATCAAGCAATTAGAGCTACCAAGTTAATTTCAATTTGCAATAGGTTCATTTCATGCATTTTTTTAAAAAACATTATGTGGCAATGGTTAGTAAGCAATAAGGTACCAATTTTATTAAAGTTTCCATTAGGTGTAAGCTCCAATTTTTAAAAAATTGTCTTGGGGTCAATAGTGGGGACCATATCCAAAGCCTATATTTTTCAATAGGCTCTAGGTATGTGTAACTTCATGGAACCCTAAAGCTCTACATGTTTGTCCAATTTTGAAGTGAAATCTAGTTTTTTTTGTTGTTGTTATTATTATTATTATTTTGAATTGCTTCAAGGTATTTCAAAACAATTTTGTCAAGGTATAATAATTTTGCAATAACTATCAAACAACTAAGCTACCATATTGATATCAATTTCCATCAAATCCATTTCATGCATTATTATTTTTTATCTTTGTTTCATTATCAATTATTATTATTATTATTATTTTATTTTTTGTTTCCCAAAGATCAAGATTTGTAACTCTTGATTGTAAATGGTAAACTAATGTTTTTCCAATTGTTTAAAGGTCAATAGTAAGGATAAGACTTTATCCAAAGTTTGCAACAACAAATGTTAATTCCAAAATTTAAGATTAAAAAAATGTGTATAAGAAATTTTGGGGGATTATATCTTTACGCTAAAAAATGGTTTTCATGACTATAACAACTTGTGACTACTGTCCAATTACAATCATGTCATATGTGGACTTCAATCATTATCATTTTTTAAAGTCATGTTTCAACCATTATTACAATTACATGACTATAAATACGACTATAAATTACAAATACACAATTAACAATCATGTTGAACATAGTTGACCTTGTTTCACAAACTATGAAAAATAAATAAATATGACCATGTGGTTAAGTTTAGTATAAATTCAGCTCAACTTAACCTTGGTTTGGCTTTGGTTTAACCTACTTTAACATCTAAATTTAATTTGATTGAATTGAAACCTCTAAACTTAATGTCTTCAATTTAATTTATAAGATTAACTTTCATTAAATTGAGTTTATAAGTTTCATTTAAGTAGATTTCTTTAACTTAATTTAATAAATAACCTAGTCTTGCCCTAATTTTGTCTAGGTAACCCAATCAAACCAAATTAAATTGAAAATAGACTAAATTAACCTAGTTTAGCCTAAATATCTTGAATTAACCAAGTTTTGTTCAAATATCTTAATTTTAAAAAAATTTGCCAAGTTTAATATAACTTTGCCTAAATAACCTAATTTAACCAAGTATAGCCTAGTTTAACGAAGTTTTAAAAACATTTGCCAACTTTTTCCAACTTTAACTTAAATAACATATTTTAATCAATATTAACCAAATTTAACCTAACTAAAATAATTTAATAAGTTTGGCCAAATTTAACATTAAAAATACTTTAATTAAATTTAATCAATTTTAACTTAAATAATTTATTTAAACCAAGTTTAACCAAATATAGCCAAATATAACCCATTTAAACAAAATTTAACCTTAGTAACTCACTTAAGCCAAGTATAGTTTAATATAAACAAGTTTGGCCAAATTTATCTAAACAACTTACTTTAGTGAAGTTTAACATAGTATAACTTAACATAGCCAATTTTAATAAAGTTTAACATAAATAACATATTTTAGCCAACTTTAACCTATTATAACCTACTATAATAAAAAAATTAACCTAATATAACTTAATGAAATTTAACCTATTATAACCAAATTTAACCTAAGTAATTTACTTCAACCAAGTTTAACTCACTATAACCTAGTGTAACCAAGTTTAACATAAATAACCTACTTAAACCAAATTTAATTTAATATAGCCAAGTTAAACTTAAATTATCTATTTTAACCAAATTTAATTAAGTTTAGCTTAGTATAGTCAAGTATAACCTAAATAACCTACTTTAACCAAGTTTAACCTATTATAACAAAATATAACCTAAATAACCTACTTTAGCCAAATTTAATGTTGCAACCCTAGCCTTGGGCTTGCGATGAAGGAAAGGGCTTGCAAAGGTGCGGGCCGAAAGGAAGCCCGGGAGTCACATCTCATGCTCTCAAGAATGTAAAAGAGTGTGAAGGAATGAACCTTTACTCTCCCAAGGGAGTTCCCACTTTGGGGGTTGGAGTCTCGACAGACTTCCAAATCTTCAGAGAGCGATTGCAAGGGTCAAAACCGAATGGATTAACAAGTTCCTTATATCACTAGAAATCTCTTGGAACATAGATGTCTAAAATGGGCTTGCATGACCCATTTGGACATTTGGAACACAAGTTATGGCCAAAAGAAAGGTCGGGAGTCAAATTGGTAGTTTGACTCCCAACCATTAAAAGTCAATAATTGCCCTGATTTTCTTACATGCATGTGGCATGCATTGACGAGGGCTACAACTTTGTTTTAGACCTCATTTCAAAGTCATGGAAGTCCTAATTGTAAGAATTTCGAGATTCCCACTTGGGAGTCCCGAGACAAAATGACATTTGGGTGCTAGTCCTGTTGCCAAGCATAGAATATATTATAAAGGGGAAGGTGCTGGCTTCCCCCAAGTCCGAGCCATGGTGAGTTTTGTGAGTCCATGTTTGCCCATGGCTCGTCCATGCACCAAAGTGCTTAAACTATGTAGTAACCAAGTTGTTATTTAGTTTGTGTAAGTCCAGGTGAATGAGTAAATTGCTTGTCAATCCTCCTAGTCCCATCCCAGAGCTCTAACACGCCCCTCTACCCCCTAAGTGCTACGAGCCAAAGAACATACCTTAGCTCCTTATTCTTCTGTTGTTTTTTTGCTTCAGATTCACATTTGAGTTTATCAAGGAACTTGGGAGCGCGTCATTTAACTTCGTATAACTTAATTTATCCAAGTATAACATAGTTTAACCTAGTTTAACCAAATAATTTACTTTTGCCAAGTTTAACTTAATATAACGAAGTTTACCCTAATTAACATACTATAGCCAAGTTTAACAAAATATAGCCTATTTTAGCCACGTATAGCCAAATATAACCAAGTTTAATTATTACATGGTGAATGGCAGAAAGTTAAAAAGGTAGGATGGAAACAAGTTATTAGCTAGGTAGGATGGAAACATTTGATTAATGGATAGCATTAAAACCTTTGATCAATTTGAATTTCAGATTATTTTTGGAAGGAAAGGAATTAAAATGTAGTTTTAGAATTTGATGAAGGTGGGGGATTGTTTTCTTTACACACAAAGTTAAACTTAAAAAGTTACTAGAGATAAAATAAAGACACAATATGAAGTTTAAAGTTTTTTTGAATTGTGAACTAGAGATTTTTCATGTTTTCAATTTTTATTTCTACACTTTACACTATAGATGTTTGATATGTTCAATTCTAAATAAAGATAACAATAGAAAATTGATGAAAAAATAGTGAATATATTCTAGAACTATTGTGTTCTCTAAATGAATAACTAAATTCCAATCATAGATTCTACTTATTCATGATAATTTAAAATCTGGGAAATAATGGAACAATACAATTATAATAATAAAAATGTGTGAATATAATCTATAAATGATTTTGAATGAATTGAAACAATAAATTTTAGGTTTTGAAAGTATTATTAAAAGTACATTTTTTTTTTTCAAGTAGCCAAGAAATAATTCTAATGTAAAATTTGCGCATACCATTAACCTACATAACTTTTGCCAAATTTAACCTAAATAACCTACTTTTACCAAGTTTACTCTAGTATAATCAAGTTTACGCTAAATATTATATTTTAGCCTAATATAGCCAAATACAACCAAGTATAATCTAATATAGCCAAGTATAGCCAAATTTAATTTAATATAGTTAAATATAACCAAGTATAACCAAGTATAACCTAGTATAGCCAAGTTTAATTTGAATAACCTACTTTTATCAAATTTAACTTATTATAACCAAATATACCCAACTTTACACTAAATAACCTCATTTTGCCATGTTTAACCTAAGTAGCCCCAAGATAGACAAAGTTACCTAGGTTTAATTTATGAAGACCTAGATTTGTTTTAAATAGCCTATGATCAACCTTGGTCAACTTAAGGAGGCATAGGTTAATTTAGGCTTTAAAAACTTATCTTTATATGTTTGTGAAAACTCATTTGTTACAAAAGAAAAATGTGGTGGCATAATGGTAAGGGACTTCGGCCCTCAGAATGGACATCTAATGGGTTCGAGTCCATTTACCTCTATCCTATATGCATCCTAGGTTCCTAGGGAATATAAGTGGGGTAGCCTTACTAGGAGGAGGGCTAGGTGATTATCGTAGCGTAGGTTATTTTAAACCTAGGTTAGATCACCTAACCTAGCTTAACATGTAGGCTAGGTTGTTTAGTCTAGAGTGCTTAGCCTAATAGGTGACCTAAATTAGGTCCCAAGTGTCATTATTTGACTAAAAGTTGATTATCATGTGACATCATATAATTATGTAAGAAAAATAATTTCATTATTTTCAATTGTCATGTGTCAATTCATAAGTGGTTAATAAAATCTTGAATCCATCCTAGGCTATCATGAGGGAACTAGACACTAATCAAAACAAATTATAATTAAAATTTGATTGTTGAACATGTTTTGCAATCATGAAAGATAGTCACAAATGATATTTGTGATTACATCATTTTTGTGATTAATAGTAAATATCATAGGGCCATATGGACTACAAGTCATATAGCCATGGTTAGTTGTATATGTGGTTTAAGACTACAATGTCAATTGCTGATGTAGTCATATTTTTCATGTTTTGACATAGTATATTAGCTACATTTGGTGGAGATTTGAACGTGTTTAGAAACAAATTAGATCTTATTGGATTATCATTTTTGAGGAGTGCAAAAAATAATGGTAATCTTGTTTTAATTCTATGTTGTGACAATGTAGCCAATAAAGGCAATCAATATCCTCTTTTTTTTTTGGGGGGTAATTTTATTGGAACCCGCAAGTTGTGTGGGTGAGTCCAATTCTAAGGTGAGATCTAATTTTGTATGGTTTCATTATTTTATGAAGTAAGTTTGTGGAACCTTAAAATTTTGATTTAGGGAACATAATATAATAACTAATGAAGTTCTTTTGAAAATTTACTTTTCATTTTAGAAAACCAGCCAAGGTTTCAAAATTTCTTAATATATATAAATCCATCCGGTTTTCATGAAAATGGTTCTCGCAAATGTGAGAACCGTTGGTTTTCAAAGGTGATTTTTCACAACTGAATATCAATTTTATTTTTTTTAATAAAAGAGTTTGTAATTATTCTCAGCTTAAGGACAACGGGGATGCCAGGTTTCCAGTCGAGGTAAGACAAGACATCCAGTGATAACTGGCGGAATGCAGGGTGAAAACCGATCTGAAAGTCGAGACGATTCTCACCCAATTCCTGAGAACCGCCCAACACGGATCACATAACTCAAAAAAATCAGCCTTGGACCCAATACCAGGACCAGCAGTAGAGTATGAAAACTTTTGAAAAGGGCCCCAAAACCATCATGAAATCTCATAGGCTGATATGAAAAAATTTCAAAATTTCAAAATATTTGGAAACCAGATCAACACTGAGTGATTCATAGCAGGCTAGAATGAATGAACAGATACCAATTTTAGGTCCCATGATAGAATGAATGAATGAATGAATGAATGCCATAGCAGATGATGGGAGGAGGAGGAGGAGGAGGGAGAGGGAGAGGGATGAGAAAAATATCACAACATATGATCAGTTATTGTGACATCCATCCAACAACTAGGGCAGCCCAGTTCCACATACACAAGGGATTCCGTAACAAGTGGAACATCTAAAGCTGGAACATCTAACGCCCAGCGACGTCCGACTATTCGCAACTGGGCCATGCAGGTCTGCTTCTGCATCCGGGCCATGGCCTTCTTCTTCTTCTTCTTCTTCTTCTGCTGCTTCCTTGTCGTCGGCGGGCAGCTCCTGGACCCGCGATCTTGCAGAAAGCGGCACAGAGGTCTGATCACGGAAGGAAGGGAAGTCTTGGCTGTTTGTAGTGCGCGCGGGTCTTCGATGAGTGGGTTGTGCCTGTTGTTGCTGCCATTCCGCTGCATTCGCAGCTGCTGGGGACGTCAGTGGCCTGAATGCTGTAGAGCTAGAGGCGGGCGCATTGTTGTTATCAGCTGATTGTTGAGCTCTGAAAGTTGCTGCTGCTGCAGCATTAGACGTCTCGGTACTCCCCTGTTGCTGCTGCTGGCTAGTTTGTTCTGCTGCATATAGCTCATGGGGAGTATTATTCCTGGTAGCTGATGATGGCGCAGGAATATTCTGATCATAACAGTTGATCTCGTCAGAGGCCTTGTTGAATAATTGCTGAACTTTCCACAGTCTTGCAGTATCAGCAAGCGTTTGTGCTAGAAGTCCAAATCGTTTCTGTGTACAGGAAGAGCCTCCCGGGAAGAGGAAAAACCAGATCATGGTGCCAAAATCTGTGAAGCAGTCGACAATAGATCCGGATCTAGCGGACCTGAAGAACAAAGCAAAGTCGAGGAACAACCATACCACGAAGACAGAATATAATAAGCAGCCTCCGATACCTGGGATGATGATCGACAACCGATTGGAGATGTTGAGTTCCTGGACAGCAGAACCCGCTGAAATATAAGCTGCAATA
>Ga0116228_10002897_pt1 | contig 14964 bp, 19 predicted proteins | sample S1TSphfallax_2_FD_89694 | JGI IMG/M metagenome (GOLD analysis project Ga0116228, IMG submission 89694) | Host-associated microbial communities from peat moss isolated from Minnesota, USA - S1T2_Fc - Sphagnum fallax MG | ecosystem: Host-associated > Plants > Peat moss > Unclassified | place...
ACATTGCATGGCATAAAATTGTAGTTTGGGTTTCAAGGCATTGTTGAGCTTGTATAGAGGATGTCTTGGTTTACATCATGTGTATTTTCTACATAATCCAAAATGTCTTATTGAATTTATGAATCTTGTTAATATGATGAAGATAAAGGGGTTGAAGATGTACAAAATTTGTAAAACAAGGTGAATACATTTGTTAAAGTTTCAAAGGAAGGTGTAATCAAACTATAGGGCATTCTCAGTCAAGATTTTTGTTGATTAAAATAAGATTCAACTTGTTAATGTAAGTTTCCAAACTTTTACATTGCATAATTGTTTTATTAAAAATATATAATTTTCTCTTTTTTTGTGGATATTGCTATTATATTATTGGTTATTGCAAGCCAATTTGAACTTTTTACTTAATCTTTATAGGCATAAATATGGTACCCTGACCTAAAGTTGGTGAATGTAAAGTTTACACATGGGTTTAAAATTGCATCCAACATACACGTGGTTACATGTATGCATGTGAAAAAGTAAGTGAAGCAAAAGGGGGTAATAGGAATGGGTTTAGAGCACATGGTACACATATGTGCTCATACCTCAAGGTCATATTCTAACAAATACGAATTAATAATCAATGTTTGGGGATTCGTAAATTCAATAAAAATGATTTTTTTATTTTAATGTACAAAGCCCATTTTGTTCCTTAATAATTGTATTGTAACAGCGTACATCAATGTGGATCTTTTTTTCTTATGAATGTAATATGGTATGCATGAAGACGTGTTTTTTTTTTTAAATGTACAATACATAAATAATGTATAATGCATAGGACAAACATTTTGTTCCTATAAAAAAAAATTTATTTTTATATTTATTGTGTAAACTTCCATAAATATTTTTCATTTGAATCTTCCTAATAAACTTTTAATGTGGAAACAATAATAATAATACTTCCAAGCATTTATAAACATACACTTCATTACCACATGTGTTTGAAAAATTTAAAGTTAAAAAACTTCAAATGGAAGTCTACAATCATATTCAAAACTTCTCACAATTTGAAGGTTCATTTTCAAATGTCAAATATACATGTTAAAAACATATTTTTCCTAATTTTTGTCATTTATATTATTTCATATATAGGTCCCCATATTATAAATGTTTGAGTGTAACTGTTACTAATGATTTTGAAATGAATTGGCTATGCATTGTTGTTGGGTTTTTGTCTACCAAACTACACGCAGTACCATGTACTTGAATAGTAAAAACATGTTATATGTTACAACTATTGTTAATAAACATTGTAATAAAATGGAACATTCTTACATAAAACACACTTGCGATAATGAGAATAAGAATGTACTGTCTATTCATAGGTCTGAATACATGAATGTCATCGTCCTAGGTTGCTTGGTAATGACTACTCTTTGCCTTTCTTTATATCTCTATTCTTCCCTTCCCCTGCCTCCTCAAACCTTCATATTGTTATGCCTATGTAATTCCAACAAGTTATTGAGTTCAATAGGTAAATGTGTTGACAACCGAACCTAGTAGTTCCTATTGAATATTGATGACATGTTTTCCCTAGTTCATCTATAACTTAGTTCAACAAACAAATTGCCTGGTTTCAACAAGGTACTTATCGAAACTTCTACAAATACACACTATTCCCTATTTGGTAAACATTATAGTCCTAACATTATCCCTCCTTTAGGACCTTAGTGTCCACACAAGGTCATCAAAATTGTTGAATAAACCTATTCATTGTGTGGAACTATTGCATGGGATTGAAATGTCGATTGGGGTTAAAAAGTCATCAATATCATCATCCAAGTTGACCTTGATGCATAACTCTTTGTGTGCACCATCATTGGCAAATACTTTTGATATGCCTTGTCTTTTCCCATAACCAATGGATGTGGCAGGCACTACTAGAATTCGCATGGCATTAGATTCCTTGGGTTTCTACAAAATTGTCTAATTAAATGATCTACTTTAAAGATAATAGCTCGTAATGTCATCAGAATCTTTCCAAGATGTGCTTTGGCCACATGCAAATTTGGTCATTTTGTTATGCAATGCCAGTTTATTGATGTCATTGTTTCCTTTACTATATTCTTGATTGCACAACTCTCCAATAGATCCTCCAACCTCTATGCCCACAATCGTGCCTCCATGGAGTCCTCCTTCACCCTCTTTTCAATGGTATCCAATATAGGGTCTCTTCTAGCCATGACAAAGGTTGGCTTATGACTCCCCCCGTCTTACCGCGGCTGCTGGCACGGAGTTAGCCGGGGCTTCTTATTCGAGGCTTGTCATAATCGCACATTCGATGAAAGAACTTTACAAGCTGCGTTGCCCTTCTTCACTCACGCCATATTGTCGGATCAGGCTTTCGCCCATTGTCCGAGATTCCCCACTACTGCCTCCCGTAGGAGTCTGGGCCGTGTCTCAGTCCCAGTGTGGCTGATCATCCAAAAAGACTCTAATTGTCATGGTGTGCTTCAAGTCATACTTGTCGTACACCACCTCCAACTTGTAGTAGTATCATAACGCATATGCACTTAAATAACCAGTCAAATGTTCCAACACGCCATACCCATGTCCAACATTAAGAAAATTGTAACCGCAAAAAATGTTGTACACTAAATACTCTTGAAACTCCCTACCCTAGATCTTTCACATGTGTTCAAAATCTTCAATGAAGATTCTGGCATTCGGCATTGGTGGAATGAATCCTATCAAAAAACAAGTTTGCATGCAATAGATGAAATAATACTCCTCCAGATGGGAAATGATTGGTAAAGTATATTCTAGCTCCTTCAAAATATGTAGAGTGTCATTTAGGTTACACGATTTCATTTCCATAACTTTTGCATCAAATGTTGGAGGAATAGTCCTTACTCGCTTATTATAGATGGGACAACGTATGTGAGTTCGATAGTAATCTATCAATGGTGAATGTTGCCATGGTGGGGAATCTTCAAGTGGCTATTCTGAGATCATATCCCTTCCCACACTTTTGCCTTCGTTATGACTTGTCTTCCTACTTTTACCACTTTCCAACATTTCCTTTCTTCTAATCTATTTGAGAAACTCGATGACCATATTTTTTTGCATAATATCTTGATCTTCCTCCTCTTCCTCTGCTTATGTGCCTTCAAACTCTTCTTGCTCCCTCAAAATTGTGTGCGTTACATCAAGCTACATCACCATATTTTGTTCTTTCTAGTAATACAAATGTACCATTAACAACTGAACTTTGATAAAGACTATAAAGAGCTCCTCGCCTTGGTTTTCTAGTAGTTGATAAAAAAAACACCACTTTAGCCGACTCCTCCAACGCCAACGCCTTCCATTTTGTTGACTCAACATCTTATTTATTATCTGCTTCCCTTTGTGTGGCTACTTCCTTCTCTTTAGGACTGACAAGTTGAACATGCTCCTCCAAACCCTGGATATTCTCCAACATAGCCTTTTCACATGTTTCACCAACCTATTTGGCACTTTACCTTTGTTCCTTCGGCAATTGTACCTTTGACTCAAAGCCTAGGCACTTAGCATGCCAAATCTCTTTCTCTATTTGTTCATCAAGGAATTTATGCTCGACCTTTTTCAAAGATTTTGTGACTAATTCCATGTTTTTGTTATGCCTAACCAATGTCGTGGTCAACGCCTCTTCATGACAAAATGTTGCATTCTTCATTTCCTCCACCACTCGGATGAGTGTGCCATCCACAATCGCAAAGTTCTACTACAAAGCTTTCATAATCTCCCTTACTTCCTTTTCCTCCTTTTGACGTTTTTCCAACTTTTGTTGAGTCATAAAATTCTTGATCCAATTATCTTTGAGCAAACATGAACCCTACATTATTTTTTTCCCACTCATGCTTATGGGCTTCAAACTCGAAGGGATCAATGCAATGTTCAATGTGCTCTCGTTCATACAATATTATGCCCTATAGATGTTCCAACTCCAATGAAAGTTGCCAATTTTTTTTCCTATAAGGCCGCTTCACGTCTTTCGCCTTCTTAACCAAGCATGCATTAGCTCTACTATCTACACTTCCATGGAATCGTCATGTTCTAATGAGTACTCAACTCCCATTCCTTCCTAATAATCATCAAGTGCAAGGATAAAATCATCTCCAACATCACCTATCCGGGTAATGTTTTTTCCACCTTCATGAGTAAACCCTGACCCACCATATTCAACAAGCACTCTTGCCAAATTCATTTAGATTGCTTCATTTGCATGTCTACCAATGGTTGTACCTATTGACATTAGCTGCATCACAAGGACTATTCCCGAATTCAGCTATGTTTCATTTATGTCTCCTACCGAATCTAGTTGAGTGTTCGTGGTTCTAAAATTGTCTTCCTGTAGGACAATCTCCTCATGATATGCATCTACCATGGAGGTATCTACTAATATGTTAGTGGATTGTTGATCTTGGGAATTTGGTTGAAACATATTCATCTTTTGCACCTCTTCATCTCTTTGTATCTCATTGTGAAAAGGACATCCTTCCTACATTGTTTTTGTCAACATATAAGCTTACTCATATGTTTGCTCCCCTTCCACAAGTAGAATTCCCTCTTGTGAAGATGTTACAACCAAATTAATGCCTATGGATGGAATTGAAGGAACTCAAAGCATTTGCTTCCTTGTTTTCTTTGGGCGTTGAAGAAAAACAATTGGTTCTTGTTCGTCCTCCTTTGTGTATTTTGATGCAAACATAATGTTTTGCCACAAGAGTCAAGGCAAGTCCAATTAAGTTATTCACTACCTTCCTTACCTTCCTTTGGACTGTAATCATATTTTTATGCAATTGTACCTTGAACCATTCAACCCAATTAATCGTCCTTCTTTCAATTGCACTGATTATAAATAATAGGGTTCTTGAGACATAACGATTACTTTGTCAAAACGTTACAACTTCCGTTAATGCTATTAGTTGCATTTGCATCCCAAAAACGCATACCTTCACAAGAATGTACCTTGAATCTTGTTTGTAGTGTTATTCTTTTCCTCCTTAAAAGTACTTCGACTATTTTTCATTATACGCTTCTTGCACAAGTACTGCAATTCCTTGTGTTGGTAACTTGAAAATTTGACTAATGTCAAGAGAGTCTAAAGAAATTTGCTTTACTTCGCATGATGTTTATCGCACTTTGAACCCGAAAGTTACAAATTATAGTAGTCTCTCGCTTAAATACACAACTTGAACATGTGCGGTTTGTGCGTACTTAGCTGGTAGGTGCGTACTTTAGATTTGCCGCTCCCAAATTGCTTGCGTTTCACTATAATGTCAAAGAAACCAAATGAAAAGCGTGTCAATGAGCATCAACACTGTGAAATCATCTCGAAGCTAAGCAAAACGAATGCTCCGAGTAAAAAGGCTTTAGCCTGAAAATATAACGTCAGTGAAGGCGCCATCCAAAAGGTGTGGGATAACGGGGAGGCAATCCTAGAACGGTCAGCCTTGTTGTTTGAAGAAGCTAAGGAGAGGACATTTCGAGCTTCCATTGGACGATTTACTGAGCTTGAAGACATGCTTTACATCTGGATTAACAACATGTGTTGTGCCAAACTGCTTGTCCCACCATCTCTCACCATAGCCAAAGTGAAAAGCATTGCTTCCAGTCTTTCCATTCTGAAATCCGATTTTAAAGCATCTTGGCAATGGTTAAGTCAATTTAAAGCGCACTGTGGATTGCAAAAGATGCTCCTTCACAAAGAGGGAGCAGAAGTCAACAAGAATGATCTGAAATTGTTGGCAGCTTTAGTAGAACTTTACGGGATAATTGCGCAATATGACCCAGAAAATGTCTACAATATGGACAAGACTAGCTTGTTTTTTTGGTTGCTTCCGAGATATAGCCTCCTTATGCCCAACAAAGACATGTCAACCACCAAAGGCAAAAAGAAAGCTAAAGATTGAATTTCTCTTATCGTATGCGCCAACGCATCTGGAATGCACAAAATTCCTTGTGCATTGATCAGGAAACCAAAAGAACCAGCTTGTATTAAGGACCAGCAATGGCCCATTCCTTATTTCAATCAAGCGAAAGCTTGGATGGATGTAAAAACCTACTGGAAATGGTTCAATGAGGTGTTTTATCCAGAAGTGAAAAAGTGAACCGGACATCGCGTTCTATTGTTGATGGATAATGCTCCAGAACATTTTGAAGCATTTGAATGCGACAACATTCAGATAGTTTTTTTTCCCCCAAATTGTACAAGCTGGAAACAACCTTATGATATGGGAATAATCGCAGCTTTGAAAAAATGATACAAATATCTGTATCTCAAGGACGTCCTTGACTTCTACGAATTCAATGATGAGGCGAAAAAGTGAAAGAAAGATTAGGGGCAAAGATTGCGCCAAGGAACTGTAGGAGTTCTTTACAGAAATCCAACCCACCTGCTCGATGCTGTGAGTTATGTGAAAGACGTTTGGGATTATGTTTCCTAAACCTTTATAAAAAATGTTTTCGTCAAGGCAAAACTAATGAATTTAGAGCCAAAATTAGAGGCCAATAACGAAGTTGATGACTTATGCATCGAATTCTCCAAAGTCATGGAATCTTTAAATTTGTCTGTTGATCCATCAGAGCTGGAAGAATTCGTTCATATTGACTATGAGGACAATGAAGAATATGCAACTGCTGTATTGGAAGATGTCGAAATGCTTTTGGAGATGATGAAGATTGATGAAACGACGATGGATGATGATGGCGATGTTAACACTCAAGAACTGAATGTCGGTTCAGAAAACGGAGTTATATTCCAAGGTTTCGACTCTTTTTATAAGCAAGTTCTCGACATTGAGGATTAGTTGCTCTGCCCTAAAGTTCAAGCAGAAGCAAAGGAAACATTTGATGACCTTAAAAAAAAATTTGAATCATTTCAGAACAAGATCTGAACACTCAGCCTCAAAGCCAAACGCAAAAAACTTCAAAATTTACGCCAAATGACAATTTATGACATGTTCAACTAATAAATCTTGAACCCTAAATTTTTTGCCAAAAAATGCGTACTTAAGCGGGAGACTATTGTATTTTTTTTACAGTAGGGAGGTTGATTGTGTTCCAATCGAGTTAGGGGAAGTTGTCAAGTTTTGCCTTAATCATCCAGACATGTTCTTCTTTCTTGGCTGCCCACATTATGATGTACATACATGCCAAAAAATGAATATGATCTAACATCCCAAGCTGGATCTCCACATCTATCCTTTGTTTTGGACTTCATCTTCTTTGTTCCAGAAGACAACACAACCTCAAATTTGTGCTTTCCCATTGCCGATTCTAATCTTTGTTCCTTGTAATAATGAAATTTTTTATTCCACAACACAAGAATTGTCATCATTGTTGGTGGGCATATTGGTTGCTTGATTACTCCTATGAAGAAATAATCCATTCCTAAACGACGAATTAACACTTCAATCTTTTCTTCTTCTTCTATTGTTCTTCCTTTTGCTTCTCTTCACATGCAAGTATTTCCACACTCTCAAAAACTTATGCTTTAATTCTTTGTTGATATATTCTTTCTATGGTATTAAACACTTGAAAGTCTGTAGGTTGCAAGGTCTTTTTTATAAATTTTAGCTTCTCCCAACGATCCACAAGAATGAAATGAGGGTGGTAGAAAGAGATGTTACATGGCTCAAGGCCTGAATTGCTAGTAGTCTATTGCTCTGTCTCCCACTCTAGCTCTATCTCACAAGACAACCAAAGTTTTTTCTGAAGATGGGGTGTACATTAGTTGTTATATTCCATTCCTTGCACCACTTTCCCTTCCTTTTTTCATTCTCACTATTACAAAAATTCCTTGTTCTTTCGTTTAACCTTTCTTTTGTTTTGTGAAATAATTGACCCGAAGTTCATCCAATTTTTCTTCTACAACACATTCGTTCTAATCATGCAAATCATTTTTTTCTTTAAATGATAACTTCCCATGATGTTGGAACCCTTGTGACATATCCCATAAAAACTTCTTTTCTGGATGAGTTAGGTATGAAATCGACAATCATAAAGGTTTATGAGGTGGAATTACTCATGTCCTACAAATTGCATTGTTTATCGTGTCATAATGAATGGTCATGTCACATGTTTGGTGTTTATGATCATTAATCCACTTTTTAAGTAATGGTGTAATATTTTTTCAATCATAATTTTTATTGTGATGCAACTTAGCTTTCCATTCATTGAATTTCAACCATTGATAAAATTGTGTCCTTTCACCAAAAATATATATATATATTGTATTTGGCAGATTTTATTTTCGTTTTGAGTGATTATTGTGATTGCAATGGCCGTAATGATTGGATTTTAGTGCTTTTAATTTATTGACATTGACTAATGTTATATCCTCATTACTTAATGTGCTTAATTGTACAATGTTATTATTTAATGCCTTTGTTACACGAATCAAGCTAGTCCACATAAAAAGGAATTTTCCTTCTTTAATTTTGGGATCCTTTAGAAGCCACATCACAAAATCTCCATCTTCGAATCTCTTAAAAAAAAATTCATCATCCTTCTTATGTTTTCTTATTATTTGGATGTAATCAATGTTTTTTCCTATTATAATGTTTTTTCCATCAAATATAACTAAATTTTCCATTCGTACTACAATGCATTCATCCAATTTCCATCTTTTTCAACAAGTTTTTGGTTGGTTGGAACTATGAATTCAATAGGTAATAATGGCATCAACCATATACAAGTTCATATGGTGTATGTTGTGTGGAGACTTTATATGCAATTTAGTAGGCCCATAATGCAATAGGCAACATTACATCCCAATCATTTCAGTTAACATTCACCAACTTAATTAATATTTGCTTTAACGTTTTATTAGTGGAATTTGCTTCACCATTTCCATGAAGGTAATAAGTGGTGGATTTATGATGTGTAATCATAAATTCTTGCACTAATAATTCGATTGAACTATTTATAAAAAAGCTTCCTTGATCACTAACCAAGTGGGTAGGACAACCAAATTATTTAATAATGTTTTTATAAAGGAACTTCACGATTCTCCTAGCTGTATTATCTTGTAACACTTTCGTTTTCACCCACTTTATCGTGTAATTTGTAGCAATTATAATATATTAATTTCCAGTAAACATGATTAAGTTTTGATTGGTCCCATGTAATCCAACCCCCATTTCATAAATGGTTCAAAAGCAAGGACTGGTTGGAATGGACCTTTACCACTCTTATACATAGGTGTTAACCATTGACAAATATCGCATAGGATTAACATAGTTCTTCCACATCACGTTGAATTGTTGGCTACCAGTAACTTGCTATTAATATTTTTTTAACAATTATACTTATACCATAATGTCCTCTTGTTGACCCTTCATGAACTTTGGTAAGGATAACATGTGCTTTAGTAGGTGAAAGACATTGTTGAAGGATGCCATCTGGTCCCAATTTGTATAATTTTTCTCCATAAAATGTATATGGTCTTGACTTTATGGTGAGACATTTTGCTCCTCCTAAGCAACATCAACTTCAAAATAAACCTTGTGAAAATACTCTTTAATTGGTGTATACCGATCAACAATCAATAAAATAAGAATAGCATATAGTAATTGATCCTCCACACCAATGGCAAGTTCACCATTTATAACACATGATAACTAGTTTGGTACGAAATGCATTTTTCTTGGTTTATAAATTATTTTGAAATGAAATTCCTACAATAATAATAACCATTGCATTATTTGTCCAATTATAGTTGGTTTATTGACCAAGTAAATCAAAGCTCGATGGTTTACAATTAAGGTAAAGTTGGTTCCCAATATATAATGATGGGATTTCTTAATAGCATAAATCATTGCAAAAGCTTCCTTTTCTATGGTTGAGTAATTATTCTCAGCTCGAATCATCAATTGGTTGGCATAATAAATTGGTTTATCAATGAAATCGTCATGGTTTTGAGCCAACATTGCTCCAATAAAATAATTCAATGCATCTATGTGAACATGAAATTTTCGTGACCAGTCAAGGATGATGAGTACTGGTAATGTGGTCAAGGATGTTTTCATCCATTGGAAGGATTCTTTGTAGGCATTGTCCAACTAGTAATGTGCATCCTTTTTCAAAAGTTTGCACATTAGGGCATCCTTAGTGGAAAATTTTCTGAAATAATGTTGATAAAAACTTGGTGCCCTTAGAAATCTTTTCAATTTTATCACATTTGTTGGGGTAGGCATTTTTTGTGATGATATTTATTTTCCTACGGTCTATGGGTAGTCCATCTTCATAGACAATGTGTCCAAATAATATTTCCGAATTCACACAAAATGCACATATTTTTGGATTGAAACTTATGCCATCATTTTTACATTGAGTCATAGATTTCTTAAAATGATTCAAATTTTTCGCTTTCTATCTGTAAACATTGAAATCATTTGCAAATACTTGCATGAAATTGTTCAAATATTTTTGGAAGGTCTAAGTAACCATTTTTTGAAAAGTAGCTGGAATGTTACATAATCCAAATGGCATAACATTATAGACATATGCTCCCATTCAGAGATAAATGATGTTTTCTCCTTGTCTTATTCCACCATTAGTACTTGATTATAAGCGTTGTACCCATCCATAAAGGAATACATTTCATGTTTAGCCACTATATCTAATACTAAACCCAAAAAGGGTAATGGAAATGGATCCTTCTTGGTTTGTGAATTCAATTTTTGATAGTTCACACAAATGCGTAATTTACCATTTTTTTATAGTACAATTACCAATGGAGATAACCATTGGATAATTTCAACATGGAAGATAAATTGTGCATATAATAGTTTATTGAGGTTTTCATTTATTCTTTGAGCATAATTAGGATTCATTCGGTAAGGTCATTGTTTGGTTGGGTGTGCGTTGATAGTCAATTCAATTTTGTGTTCGTAAATTGATATGGGAATTCCCTTTGGTTCTTTATAACTCCAAGAAGATGCATCCTTAAATTTTATTGTTTAACTTTCATTTGGAAATGTTTGGGTAAGGCGTCACTTACAAGTATGCGAGGCTTTTCACTAATGCCCAAATTTAATTTGCTTAATTGTTCATCAGTAATAAGCGTCCATCATGTAATTTGTTTGTTTTTATTCATAATATCAACAAACTCATCAAGGATCAATGTTTCTCAAGGTTCATGCTAATAATACTAAAAAGGACAATTAATTTCATCTTCAGGTTGCACCATTCTTACATATATTTCGAGTAGGAATTTTATTTTTTTTGGACTTACTTCTCCAACATGCCATAATTATGGTATGACATGGTATATAAACGTTCTTCATCTCCATAAGTCAATCCTCCCTCCTAGTCATAAGTATCATCAAGATTGTGAGGTGTTTAGGAAGGATGTACCATTATTCGAATCTCCGTATTCAATGTCACTATGTTGGTACCAGTAATGATTGTTAAAATGTTATTACCCCAATCATGATGAACTTTAGCTTGCTTTAGCCATGGTCTTCTTAAAAACATCAAATAAACCTTTGAAGTATCTTCCATTTGCAACAATGTCATTGAAATTTTGAATATACATCCTATTAAGTCAATTTTGAGGTTTTATATCAACCCCATTAGTTGTACCTTCCTTTGATATGCCATTCTTACCATAAATGGCATTGAGTGAAGTTTCTTAAAATTTAACTTCCTCTGTAGATGTTCATAAATAATATTTACTTTAAATCCACCGTCTAGTAAAACATCCACAATTTTACAATTTCCAATGCATACTTGTACAACATGCATAACTCAATCAAAGTCATTTTTGTGGTGTGTACCAACTTTGCACACATTTGGTACATATTCCTCTTGCATTTTTAAGAAGAATTTTGCTAATATTTTTCTTAATTGGGGGAAAATCTTGATAAGTTGCCCCAATTTAACTTTAATTTTCATATTTAAATTTTGATCATCGAACATCCCTTCTAACTTCCCTTCAGGAATAATTAAATTTTCCTTAATACCAAATTGCTGTTTAATAACTTTGGTTGATTTTATTCCTATATCGTTACAAGATTTCTTCTCTTTACTCTCCTCATGGTAGGATAAAGCTTCCCAACCTTGTTGTGGTCATTCTTTGGTTTCGATTGCTAATTTTTGGATATCTTTTAAAGTATCTAAATATAATCATGTTAAAACATCCATCTCAGCTTATATTTGTTTTATTTCACCCACAAGTTCTTCATGTATTACCTACTCCCAATCCCACTCCATCCTTCTCCCTTTTGTGGGATTATTGTTGCTCATGATATTTTTTTCCTAAGGTTCTTTCAATCATTGATTTCGAGTGGCTACAAATGCAAATATAATGGGTATACATTGCCCCACAATAACAACATTGACCCCAACCTTGGGTTGAAAATTCTTATTATCATGTTCTAAATGTTGCTTCCATAGTTGACAATCATTCCTTTGATGTCTTTCTTTTTGACAATAGAAACACTTCATATCCCCTCCTTGCCAATTTCCATTATTTTGGTTGTAATTATTCCTATTATAGCCGTTTTGGTTATACCCATTTCGACTAGACTAGCCATCTTGATCTTGTCAATAACCTTGATTATTTTACCATCTTTGATTCCGTCCCTATCAATTGTCTCGCCATCCTTGGTTCTCTTGTCTTTGATTATCATAATTATGATTATTATTATCTAACTGCCAAAAAATTTGGTCTTATTTAACATGTTTAACCGATGCTTCAAGTTGAACTACATTGACTGAGATGTCCTTTCTAACATATTGTCTTCCTAACTCGTTCAATGGAAAATCATTGGCTTCATGACCTTGTCTTCGATAGGTGTTGCAAATTGTTTACAAAAATTTACATTCATGTGTGAAATGACCTTCATTATGACATTTTTGAAAGAATATGTCTTGTTGATATCCAACATCTCGCTCCTTGCAAATTTTCCTTTTTTCTTTCTTCTACTCATTAGCTAATTCCTCATCTGAATTTTCATTGGTCGACAATGGTTGAGATCATCTACTCCTACGTGGTGTAGGCATCTTTTCTTCAATTTCTCTTATCGAATTAGCTACTTCAACAAGTGTTGCTTTGGGCATTCCAATAATGGCTAATTTTAATTTCTTTTTTTGTCTTTCCTTGAAGGTCTTTCTCATATATACATCATCTAGTTATTGTGGTATAACAACAAATAATTGTAAAAATTTGTCATAATAATTTTTGATTGTTTCATGTTTCCATTGCTTCACTTCTCTCAAAGCTATTATGGCTTGCCTTTCGTTGTGCACATCACTGAATCTTGAAATAAATGCACACCAAACCTCTCCCCATGTTGCAACAAGATTTGCTGTTTCAAAATGGGTAAACCAACTCACACTTTTTCTTTGTAATGTTGTAGGAAAAGATTGTAATTTATGTGCATCAGAATCCTCACCATTTGTTACACATGCTTTGGTTAATCTTCCAATGTGAGTTAATGCATCATCACCATCATGAAACTTGGGTAATGGAATTTGTAATACATTTATCGCCATTATCACTATTGTTGGAAACACATGAATGATAATTGTTGTGAATTGAGAAAATAAATTAATTTGTTGTGAAACAAATGTCAATCAATCAAATTATAGTGGTTGTTGTTCAACTACTTCAAATAATGGATTTCTTATTATATTGATTTTTTAATGCTATAGTATTATGTTATTGTGAAATTGATTTTTCTTCGACTTTAATATTGAATAAGTTTGTTTGTAGATACTTAGCTAGAGTGAAGAATCCTTATGTCTCGGTTACAAAGATTATTCTCTTATTTCAATAAACTTCTATTCAAGCATGAGAGTTTATGGCCAAGATTGAACTTTTCATTCCTACCATTTTGATGTTTTTGCTTCATTGTTTTCCTAAAATGTGGTTGATGTTGTGGATTGCACACCAGCGTCACTGGTAATAGACTGCATTCTTTCAACCGTTGTTTGTGCACTTAGTACAGATGTTTTTTGAAACAATGATTCTCAGAATTGATCTTTTGTCTTGCTACTCAAAATGTTTAATTGACTCTGTTGACTATAAATATTAGAATGATTAACCTAGAATTCAACATTCCTAAGATTTTCCTTCACTTCTCTTTTTAGATTCTGCTCTATATTAGATTGTTCTTGATTTTTCTTCTTGTTTTCATGGGTTCCCATGAAAATATACGCTTTTTTCTTTGTATTCCTCATATTTTGATGGTTTATGGGTTTAGGGGTTAGGTGGAATCAGTAAAGTAGGTATGAACATAATTTGTCTGTATTCTTTTGAAGAATATTTTCCATTTCCTCTTGTTCTTAAACAAAATTCCCCTTTCTTTCTTCTAGGTATCCATAATGTATCACAAGGCATCCATTTTTCATTTAAAGCATTGATATTTACTTTGTTATATTCTCTATGATCCATTAGTTTAATAACATGATGTGTTATATAAACATTTTTAGTTCATAATAATATAAGTAAACATACTAGGATGGGAAGCCAATGTCTATACTTTGTTAATTCATATGTGTCTATAATTAACAATTTATGTTGAATGCACCATGTTTTTGTATTCCCATGTAATTTTTCTATGATTAACACTTGAAGAATCTCTGGTAATTCCTGAAAATTTTCCATAAAACACACCCATGTTTTTTTTCTTCGTAAATGACTAGCATGGTGTTGGGGGACTAAAAACTAGAGTTCCTAACACCAAGTGTGAATGCACCTTTAAAATGTTTCTCAACAAACCAAATCCAGAAAAAACAATGTCTATGGCCACCTTTGCTAAAGCAGGCCTGTTACTGTAGCCATGTTGGCACTAGACCCCAAATCAAAAGCAAAAGGAGCTGCATGGAGCTACCAGAGGGTTATAACTTGTAATAGGGGAGGGGGGAGGGGGACTGGCAGATTAAGCCAATAATGTAGAACTTTACCTGCCAAGGGGATCTTCAGTGGCATAAACA
>Ga0116228_10002898_pt1 | contig 14963 bp, 7 predicted proteins | sample S1TSphfallax_2_FD_89694 | JGI IMG/M metagenome (GOLD analysis project Ga0116228, IMG submission 89694) | Host-associated microbial communities from peat moss isolated from Minnesota, USA - S1T2_Fc - Sphagnum fallax MG | ecosystem: Host-associated > Plants > Peat moss > Unclassified | place: USA...
AACTTCCCGCGAGACAGAGCCAACTCCCGGCGCCCGTCCTCCTCACGAAGTTCGGCACGGTCGGCCTCCTGGCTCAACACATCCATCATCAAAGCGTAAGGTGGCTTATTTACCGCGCCGGCAAGTCGCTCGATCCGCAAGCAGATCAAGACCTGCACACTCTAGATCGACCGCCTACGACCTCTAGTTCAGGCTCCAATCCCTGTTTAGGGCAGCACTTTCTAACTGCAGAAACGCGGTAAGTAAGTCCAGGCTTGCCTGCGATTCTGATGTTGCTGTGACGAGTTCCTCAAGGTCCTTCGCTGTGAAATCACCCGACGGAGCACGCCTTGCAATCGCATTTGCCTTACTCGCTCGCCCGGCGAGCACTAGGATCTCATCCATGATCGCTGCAATGGTCTCATGGAGATAAGTATATTTGTCCAACTCCGCGTGTGGCATCAGGCCAAGTGAGCCATTCTGTTTGTCGACTTGCCAAGGACCATCTTTTGGCCAAAAGAACTTGTAGTTCAATTCAGTAAGCTCCTTTCCGACTGGCGCCCGGGAGCTTTGTGCGGCGTGGAGCAGCGCTATGTTGTGTTCGAGCTGACCCTTTAACTTTTCGGCCACCGCGAAATTTTTATTCAGGATCTCACGATTGGCTTCCAGCTCCGATGTCAACTCCCGGCGGGCCTCATCAAGCTGATGCAGGTGATGGAAATGTTCGACGGTCTGTTCCAGTCCAACCGCAATCAGCAAGCCGACGGATATCGTCGCAATATGAATGACGAAGTCCTTCCACGTATGGACGGTTTCGTGGGGCGCATGAACGTCGAGCATACGGTCTCGGACTCCTAAATAGTGGCAGATGATTCGGACGGCGCGCGTGACTCGAAGGGATTCGATACGGCGTCGGGTCCAATCGATGAACGAGGTGAAGGCGCGAATGGCATCGTTTCGAAGACACCGTTTCTCGGATATACATACTGACAATCGACCATCGGCATCTTCTCGGATGTTGCCCCGGGGCATCAAACAGGAGACCGACATTGGCCCGCGACGGCTTGAGAGTGGAGCGGGCGATGGGAATCGAACCCACGGCTCAAGCTTGGGAAGCTTGGGTATTACCATTATACGACGCCCGCGATAGCCTCATGTTAACGCTTTCGTCTTTGCCCCGCCAACCACGGCTCATTCCGCCATCCATGCCGCCATCCATGCGCCATTGCGGCGCGCGCACATCAGACTTGCGCTTATAAAAGAGGCATTGGCAGACGGCGGATATCCGGGGGTGGCAACGTACCCATTAATGCACCGCACATCGGCCGACGAGTGCAAAGTTTCTATGATTTATCGCTTCGGGTGTTTACATAGTTTTACGGATTTGTTACTTCATATGGCAGAGTTCACGAGGCAGCTCGTGGAATTTCAGACCACCAAGAACCGCTAAGGGATGAGCACCGATGACAGTCACGAGAATCTCTCGAGGTATCCGGCTGCGTGGTTGTTTGCTGACCACAGCCCTGCTCACTCTGTCGATGAGCGCGATCGCTCAGGAAAAACCCAAGAAACCGACACCCGCGGAATGCGCCGCGGGAACCGTGGACAAATCCCTCTGCCCCGATGACTCGTTGCAGGAGGTGGTGGTAACCGGATCGCGCATTGCGCGGCCCGACTTGGATCGCCTCGAACCCACCACGACCATCGACTCGAAGACGTTCGACCAGCGCGCTTATCTCGATGTCGGCCAGGCGCTGAGCGAATTGCCGGCTTTCGGTGTGCAGCCCAGCAGCGCCGCGAACACGCAAAACGGGTTCGGCATCGCGCAGAGCTTCGTGGATTTGTACTCCCTGGGATCGCAGCGCACCTTGGTGCTGGTGGACGGCCGGCGCTTCGTGTCGGAAAGTACAGCCAGCTTGAACAACAACGGCTCCAATGCGCTCGACGGCGGGCCCGGCCAGCAAGTCGATCTCAACGTCATCCCGACCAAGTTGATCGACCACGTCGAGACCATCGCCGTGGGCGGTGCGCCGATCTACGGCGCAGATGCCATCTCCGGTACTGTCAACATTATTCTTAAGCACGACTTCCAGGGCCTGGATGTCGATGCCACCGTCGGCGCGACGGACGTCCCCGACGCGTGGACCTATCGAGCCCGGGTTTTGGCGGGCACGAACTTCGCCGATGGCCGGGGCAACATCACCGCGGTGGCGGAATTCACGAGGACAGACGGTTTGGTCGGCACGGACCGTGCCGATTACTCCCAGGACCTGCAGTTCGAAGCGCCCCTCACGCCTGGCAAGTACACCAACGTGCTGATTGCCAATGGGTCGGTGCCGAGCGTGAATTACGGCGGCATACCTTTGGTCACCGATACCTTTTTCGCGCCGGCTTTCGGCCAGAACCCATCGCAGCTCGGCGTCACGAACGCCGCCGGACAGGTACTGGCCTGGGCCAAGAGCAGCACGCTCACGCCGTACAACCTGGGAACTCAGACCGGCAATCCCATTTTCTGGCAAGGCGGCGACGGCATCCGGCTTTCGCAGGAAAGCAACCTGCTCTCCCCCACGGAGCGCGTGAACGTCGACACGCTCGGCAATTTCGCCATCACCGACCACTGGAAAATTTTCGGCGAAGGATGGTTCTCCGAGACGCACGCCACGAATCTGCTGTCCCAGCCCGCATACAACACGGCGCTATTCGGGGCGGGTGGCACGCCCAACGGTAACTTCATCCTCAGCATCAACAACCCCTTTCTCTCTGCCACGGACCGCACGCTCATTCAAAACGCGCTGAACGCTTATGGCGCGACCGCCGCCGGGGCAGCCGACCCGGCCTTCAACCCCAATCAGTTCTACGTCTCCCGCGCCAACATCGACCTGCAAAGCGGCGAGGCGACCGGCACCCAGACGGTGGCGCGTGGCGTGCTCGGCTCGAAGGGCGATTTTTCCATCGGCGATCACAACTACAACTGGGAAATTGCCGGCAACTACGGCGAATCCAGCAACACGCAGGTGACGCCGAGCTACGTGTTCCAGAACGTGCTGAATGCCCTCAATGCGACCACCAATGCCGCGGGACAGATCGTTTGTGCCGGCACGCCCGTCGCTGCGCCCGTGCCGACGATCTCGAGTACCTGCGCGCCGCTCAACATCTTCGGCTTGGGTTCCCCCAGCCTCGCCGCGAAGCAGTACATCACCGCGTTGGCGTCGGCGACGTCATACGACACGCAGCGGGATTTCACTGCCAACCTCTCGGGCGATGTCCTGAAATTGCCGGGCGGCGAGTGGAAAGCGTCGGTCGGTTATGAAAATCGGCGCGAATCCGGCGACTTCTCTCCCGATCTCTATTACACCGGCAGCTACGGTCAATCTTCGCAAACAGCCGTGGAGGGCTCGTACCGGACGAACGAATTATACGGCGAGACGCTGGTTCCGATCTTCGGGCCGGAGCAAGACATTCCGGGCTTGCATCGTGTCGAGTTCGAAGGCGCCGCACGGCGCGTCGACAACTCGATTGCGGGAGACGCCACGACCTGGACCGCCGGCGTGCGTTGGTCCCCGACGCAGGACATCCAATTCCGCGGCAACAAGACCGAATCGATTCGAGCGCCGTCGATCACCGAATTGTTCCTGCCATCGGCCACGTCGTTTCAGTTCGCGGACGATCCCTGCGACCACGACTATGTGACCCAGGGTTCAGCGCCGGCGACCCGTGCCAAGAACTGTGCCGCGGCGGGCATCAACACGGCCACATTCGTCTCGGACGTGGTCAATGCCACCGCCATCGGCACATCTTCCGGCAATACCAGCCTCACCAGCGAAACGGCCTACTCCAAGACCTATGGCTTCGTGTTGACGCCGCGGTGGGTGCCGAAGCTCAACATAACGTTCGACTATGTCGACATCCGGCTGACCAACGCCATCGAAACCTTGACGCTGCAGGACATCTTGGATGCTTGCTACGACTCGACCGACTACCCGAACAACCCCGAGTGCAAATCCTTCTCGCGCAACGCCGCCGGCCAGATCACCACGTTTCACGCCGGCTACGTCAATGCGGGTTTGCTGGAATTCACGGGCTACCAGGCGGCGCTTGACTACCTGTTCGAGCTGCCGCGCGGCCTCGGCACGTTCGAAACCCGCGCGCACTGGTTGGATACCGCACGCTTGGAGCAGACGGTGGGAACCGCGAGTCCGGTGAGCCTCGCGGGCAACATCGGCACCAGCAAGTCCAAGGGCAGCATCGATCTTCTCTACAACTTCCGGGGATTCTCCTGGAATTGGCAGGGCATCTTCATAGGACCCGCCCTGTTCAATAATCAGAATTCGGAGACGCAGCAAAACATCCTGGGCGTGGGCGCATGGTGGATCATCAATACCACCGTGGGCTACCAGTTCACGCAACACTTCAAAACCCAGTTGATCGTCAACAACCTGTTCGACAAGCAGCCTCCCTATCCGGCACTGGCCGGCACCGGCGGCAACTTCGTATTGGCAACGACGCAATACTTCCCGGGAATCTTGGGACGTAATCTGCTGCTGACGGCCGATTACAAGTTCTGATGGATCGTCGCGACTTCATCAGTACGGCTGGAGCGTTGACCCTGGGCGCCGCAGTGCCCGAGTTGCGCGCGGCGCCGGGGTTGTTCGATCCCACCGAACAATCCATTGCCTCATTACAGCGGGCCTTGGGCAGCGGTGTCCTCAGCTCCGAGGCACTGACGGAGGCGTATCTCTGGCGCATTGCCCGCTTCGATCAACACGGCCCCGAGCACCGCTCCGTGCTTGCGCTCAATCCGAACGCGCTGGCTGCGGCGCGCGTGCTCGATGCCGAACGTGCGGCCAACAAGGTGCGCGGGCCGCTGCATGGCATCCCGATCCTCGTCAAGGACAACATCGAGACCAAGGATCCGGTGGCGACCACGGCAGGATCCTATGCGCTTGCAGGTTCGCGGCGGACCGCCGACGCCCCGTTGATTGCCCGGCTGCGTGCGGCGGGCGTCATCGTGCTCGGCAAAACGAATTTGAGCGAGTGGGCCAATTTTAGATCCACCCGCTCCTGCAGCGGATGGAGCGGCATCGGCGGTCAGGCTCGCAATGCGTATGCACGCGAGCGCAACCCGTCCGGCTCGAGCGCGGGCTCCGGCGTCGCCGCGGCGGCCAGTTTTTGCGCAGGTGCCATCGGCACGGAGACCAATGGCTCCATACTCTCGCCCTCGTCGCTCAATGGTTTGGTCGGGTTGAAGCCCACGGTGGGCGTCGTCAGCGGCAAAGGCGTGGTTCCGATTTCACCGCGGCAGGATACCGCCGGTCCGATGTGTCGCACGGTCGCGGATGCGGCCCTGCTCGCCGCCGCCATGGCCGAACGCCCGCTCGGATTTGGTGCGCACGGCTCCGACATCGAGTCGTTTCGACTGTCGGGAGTGCGCATCGGCGTGATGCCGATGCCGGAAGGAGCGCATCCGGAGACGGCGCACTTGTTTGCGGACGCTCGCTCGGTCATGGAACACGAGGGGGCCGTCACCGTTGATCTCAAATCGCCGGCAGCGTTCGATGACATGGACGATCCGGAATTTCAAGCGTTGTTGTACGAGTTCAAGGCTGCCATCAACGCCTACCTTGCCGGGCTCGATCGCTCGCAGGTCGAGAGCCGAAATCTAGCAGACCTCATCGCGTTCAATCGCGCGCATGCCGATCAGGAATTGATCATCTTTGGTCAGGAAATCTTCGAGATGGCGGAGATGAAGGGACCTTTGACCGACGCCGCCTATCAATCCGCGCTGACCACCTTGAATCGCACGGCGGACACCGAAGGCCTGGCCTCGCTGCTCGGCCAACAAGGCGTGGAAGTGTTGATCGCGCCGAGCAATGGTCCGGCGGATCTCATCGATCCGGTGTGGGGCGATCGCCGGGGCGGCGGCTGGTCGCAGATTGCCGGCGCCGCTGCGATCGCGGGTTATCCCAGTTTGACCGTTCCGGCCGGCGTGGTCAGCGGCTTGCCCGTGGGGGTCACGCTGGTGACCCGCCGCAATCAGGACGGCTTGCTGCTGCAGGTGGCTCGCGCCTACGAGCGCGCCGCAAACGCTCGCGTACCGCCGCATTTGTCGATTTGAACGATGCCGGGTGGTCCGCACACCATCCGTTGTCATAAAAGAATTCTATAAATGGGTGGTGCGTGACAACTACATCAACTCCCTGTGAACACGTCTTTGCGTCTGCGCGCGCTGCTCTGGGTCTCGGCGTCCGTTTTGGCAGCTTGCAGCAGTCCCTCTGCAGTCAAATCGGTGGAGATGCTGGACCAGCGGACCGGTGCGACGATCGGTGCGCTTCTGCAGCCGATGCCGTTCACCGAAACGGGAATTTATGACCTCCTGGTCCCGGAGAAACAACCGAGCGTTGTCTATATAGGACCGGTGGAATGGGATCGCAGCGGCGACTCTACCTATCTCCTCTGGGTTCAGGTCGCTCCGGGCGTAGGCGGTCACCGGCTCGATGACATCCGAACTCGCGGCGCCCTCAACGTGAGGCTCGATGACGGCACCGTGGAGTTATCCCCTTGGGAAGCTCCAGTAGGTGCAACCAGCCCTTATCGTCTGCTCGATCCCGTCGGTCAGACGGCGTACTTCGCGATGAACGCTCAACTGCTGCAGCGCATGGCGACCAGCCAACGGCTGGTACTGAAACTTCGCGCGGCCGACCTCAGTACGATCGACTTCGTTCCCTCACAGGACACACGATCCGCGCTGCAGCGATTCATGATCGACCGAGGCGTCGCTGATTGATGGCGACGCCTCGGATCTTTCAATGACGAATGCGCGACGCTCTCACGATCCGAACGGATTGAATTTGTAATTGGCCGACAGAACGAAGTATCGGCCCATGATGCCCTCGAAATAAGTGGACACACCGCTACCGAACTGGCTGTTCGGCGGCACCGCGGGGAGCGGATAGGGCTGCTGCCGGTCGAAGACGTTGTCCACGACCAGTTGCACCTTCAGGTTCGGAATCGGCTCTGCACCCACGGTGAGATTGTTGACGAACCACCAGCCGACTCCTTGATAGTTGGCATTGTCGGCCGACAAGGTGTTATCGAACACCGCGTGCCCTACATAGCGAGTCTGCCATAGCACGAACAAGTTGTTCTTCGACCACGTGAAATCGATGTTGCCGCGCTGTTTGCTGTTGCCGATCGTTCCGGGGAACACCGTGACGTCTTCGGCGCCGATGGCCTGGCTCAAATGGTTTTCAAAGTAATGATTCAGCGCAATGTCGAATTGTCCGAACTGCCCCGTCGTGGGCGCCGGCACATCGAAGCTGTATTCCCATTGCAAGGTAATACCGTTCATGTTTTCGAAGCCTTCGTTGGCGTAGCCCGTCTGCACCAGCGTAATTTGACCGTCGGCGCTGCGCGAGACCTTGCTGCATTCAGCGTTCGGATAGCTCGGATTGTCATAGCAGGCGTCGAGCACGTTGGTCGCACTCAAGTCTGAAATGGCGTTCTCGATATCGATGCTGATGTAGTCGACCGTCAAGCTCATGTTCTTCAACGGATGCAGCACGAAGCCGAAGGTGCGCGAATCCGCAATTTCGTTTTGCAAGGAAGGATCGCCCGAGACGGTGATCGGTTCGGTGAAGCTCAAAATGTTGGACGTGAAGGGCTGCACGATACCCGCCTTCGCGCAGTTCGCGGCGCGGACCGCGGGATCGGGTCCGCTGTTGATCAACGACTTGTCGCAAGGATCCTCGGCCGTGTTGAACGCCTCGGACGTCGGCAAAAACGCCTCCGTGACCGAGGGCGCTCGAATCGAGCGTGTATAGTTGCCGCGGAGCTGCAGCATGCTGACCGGCTCCCAGCGCAGGCCGGCGGTCCAGGTGAGCGCCTTGCCCGCGACCGAATGATCGACCTCGCGCGCAGCACCTTCCAATTCCAGCCGATGTAGACCCGGTATGTCCTGCGCCGGCGAGAAAACGGGCACCAGCAACTCCCCGAAGACTTCGTTGGTACGAAACCCGCCCGCCAGGGGTCCGATTGGAATGTCGTAGCCGACACCCTGCTGATAGAACTGATCGGGCTCGAAGTCTGCCGTCTCGCGCCGGTTTTCATAGCCGGCGGAAAACTTGACCGCACCCGCGGGCAGCGGAAACAAGTCTCCGTTGAGCGTCGCCATCAAATCGCGTTGCGTGAGGGTGGAGACCGCATACGCATCATCCGCGATGTAGTTGTAGGCGGCCTGACTGGCGAGGCCGAAGCCGAAGGGATTGTAGGGCGCGCAGGTGCTTGACATGGTGGGCACCGGCGAATTGGTATAACCCGGCGCGCAAATGGGTGTACCGCCGGGTCCCGCAACCGCGTTCAGCGCGTTGGTGAAATTCTGGAAGTTGATCGAGGGCGACAAGCTGGCATTCTCGGTTCGGCCGTAATTGGCGGAAACCTCGTAAGTCAGTTCGTGACCCGGAATCGGGATGGTGCCGTCCAATCCGACGACGCCGCGCACGGTGTTCTGATTTGCCGTCGTGCTGCCGTCGCCGACGTCTTGATTGAGCCGCGCCAGGTAAAATTGCGTGGTTTGGGTCGGATTACCCGGCATAGCCGCGTAGGCGTTCAGATTGTTTTGAATCAACGCCCGATCAGCCGCGGATAGGAACGGGTTATTGACGTTCAAGATCAGATTGCCGCTGACGACCCCAGCCGGTGCGAACAGTGCGGTGTCGTACTCGCCTTGCCCTTCCGGAAACTCGGTATGCGTCTCCGAATACCAGCCCTCGGCGAACACCTTGACGTAGTCGTTGACCTGGAAGTTGCCGAGCACGGTGCCGTTGATGCGCTCCTGCGGCGAGAGTTGGGTACCCAGCCGCGCAAAATTGAGGCCGTTGCCCCCAATGTTGTAGATTTCGGTTCCATCCGGCGGGCCGAGTGTGTACGGGGCCAGGCCATTCTGGCCGAACGCGTAAAGCTGTCCCGCAGGGTCGTAGATGCCGAAGTTCGGATTGAAATTCAAATATCCGTCATCCACCATCGGCACGCCCTGCGTGCTGATGCTCCCCAGCCGCTGATTGGCGTTCAACAAGTATTGGTACGGGCTGGGATTACCCTGTTGGTTGAAGAAATTCTGGTTCGCGAAGCTGCCTCGCTGGTAGTCATAGAGCGCGCCGCTGTTGGCTATTTCGGCACTCAGCTCGATGTTGCCGCGCCCGTCGGCGAAATTCTTGCCTCCGAGGATGCGCAAGCGGGCCTCGTCACCGCCACCGTGCTGGGACGCACCACCCTGCGCGTCAACGCTGAGGCCCTCGAAATCATGCTTCAAGATGATGTTGACGGTGCCGGCGATGGCGTCGGATCCATAGATCGGCGCGCCGCCCACCCCGATGGTTTCTATGCGATCAATGAGGCCGGTCGGAATGACGTTCAAGTCCACCTGCTCGCCGCCATTTCCCGTTGCGCCGAAGATGCTGGGTGAATTGGCGGGCACGAAGCGGCGGCCATCGACCAAAGTCAGGGTGCGCTGAGATCCCAGGCCATAGAGGTTGGAAAACGATTGACCGACACCGAAACTCGATTGGCCACCGACCAGACTGTTGTCGGGTTCGCCGAATGCGGGTAATTCGTTGAGCGCATCGATGACATTCGTGTAGGCCCGTTTGTCCATGAATTCGCCCGTGACGACCTGCGTCGGCTGCAGCCGTTCGTCTTGCGGACGGGCGATGCGCGAGCCCGTAACGACAACCTCGGCGAGCTCGTCCTTCTGCTTACCGGGAGCCGGAACAGATTGGTCGGCGGCCGCGGCAACGGCAACGTCAACGTTCGCCGCTGTGGCAGCCGCGGCAACGACTGCGTCGCCGGCGACCGCGCTAGAGCCGCCCGAAAGCAGCGCCGACAAGGCAAACGCGACGGAAATCCCTCGCACGTCAATGCTGAGTTTACCCATTGAGAACACCCCGTTTTTGATGGCTTGCCGAACTTGCGCTCGGACTACCAATTGATATCTTCCCGATCGAATATCACACAACGTCCGTAGCCGCGCAACGGTCACGTACGTGGTCACCCGCAGCAAAACGCGTGCCGTGAAGAAATTACAGGGACGCCTATTCGTCCGGCTCGCATTTTTGGATTCAACCCGGACGCCGCCGGCGATCAGGAAACATGCGGCGTGATCTCCCTGGCTTCGCGCGACTGCGGACAATGTGCAATGATCCGCGGCGATCAGGGAGATCGACCAATATGCTGCTTCACAGAAATTCACATTGGCGCGCCGCGACGGCGGCCCTTCTCTTTGTCGTCGCGGCGTTCGCCAGCGGTGCCTCACAAGCACGCAACGGCTTCTACCGCTACCCGGCCGTGCACGGCGACACGGTTATCTTCACCTCCGAGGGGGACTTGTGGTCCGTGGATGTTCACGGCGGTTATGCGCGCCGGCTGACCTCCAATTCGGGCATCGAAACCAAGCCCATCATTTCGCCGGATGGGCAGACCATCGCCTTCGTGGCGCAATACGAAGGTCCCAGCGACGTCTATGTGATGCCGGCCGGCGGCGGCGTGCCGCAACGGCGCACCTGGGACGGCGATTCAACACCCGCGGCCTGGGCGCCCGACGGGCGCCTGTTGATCAGCACCACGCGATTCTCGACGCTGCCCGACCCGAAGCTCATGCTGCTGGGCGCGCATGGCGAGCGTGAGCTCGTGCCCTTGGCCGGGGGATCGGAGGCAGGCTATTCATCCGACGGACACACACTGTTCTTCACGCGCTGGAGAAAGCAACCAAGTTATACGAAGCGATATCAGGGCGGCGAAGCGGAAAACATCTGGGCTTTCGACGGCAACGGCGAAGCCACGCCGCTGACCGCGGATTGGCGCGGCACATCGCACGATCCCCTGTTCTGGAGCGGCCGCGTTTACTTTCTGTCCGATCGTGACGGCGTCATGAACGTCTGGTCCATGGACGCCAAGGGACACGATGCGAAGCAGGAGAGCCACCAGAAATTATTCGACGTTCTGTCAGCCTCGATATCCGACGGCCACGTGGTGTACTCGAGCGGCGCGGATCTCTGGTCCCTGGACTTGAAGAGCGGCCGTGAGGCCGTCATTCCCATCACGCTGATTTCGGATTTCGATCAGCTGCGCGATCACTGGGTCAAGCGTCCGCTGACCTTCCTGACCAACGTGCACATTTCGCCGGACGGCAGCAGTGCGGTCTTCACCGCACGCGGCGCCGTGTTCACGCTGCCGGCGAAATCCGGCCGCATCGTCAAGGTGGCGGGCGCTTCGGGCGTCCACTACCGTGATGCAAGATTCCTGCCCGACGGCAAGAACCTCGTGCTGCTGTCGACCGAAAGCGGCGAGACCGAGTTCTGGCGTTATCCGGCCAACGGCGAGGGTCCGACAGAGCAGCTGACCCGCGATGCCAAGGTGCTGCGCTGGGAGGGCATTCCCTCTCCGGACGGGCACTGGCTGGCACATCGAGACAAGAACCACGTGCTGTGGATCTATGACCTGAAGCAGAAGCGCGACACGCGCATCGCCCAATCGAGCACCAATGATTTCAGCGACCTGCAATGGTCGCCGGACAGCCGCTGGCTGAGCTACGTGCAGACCGCAGCCAATCAGTTCGATCAAATTTACGTCCTGAACGTCGACAGCGGCGAGACGCGGGCGATCACATCGGATCGCTATGACAGCGGCGACGCCGTGTGGAGTCCCGATGGCAAGTGGCTGTACTTCTTATCGGACCGCGCGCTGAAGACCACCGTCGAATCGCCATGGGGCCCGCGTCAACCTGACCCGCATTTCGCCAGGCCCATGAAGATCTACGAGCTCGCGCTCACACCGGGACTACGCTCACCCTTCCTGCCGCCCGACGAACTACACCCGGATGCAGAGCCGAAGCCCTCGCCGCCCGCCGACAAGGATGCGCACCCCGCCAAAGAGTCGCGCGCCGGCAAGGATGCGCGCGCCGGTTCGGACGCCGCGAAGCCGGCCAAGGTGCCCGACGTGAAGATCGAATTCACCGATCTCAACGCACGCGTGCAGGAAGTCCCCGCACCCGCGGGAAACTACGACAGCCTGCAGATGACCGACAAACGGCTGTGCTGGTTGAACCATGCCGACGAGGCTGAGCCGAAGGCGGCGCTGCAATGCCTCGATATCGGCAACAAGGGCGAGGAGCTGGAGACGATCGCCGGGGAGGTCAAGGGCTTCGAAATCTCCGCCGACCGAAAGAAGCTTCTGCTTGCCAAGGAACACGATTTCTTCATCTTCGACGCGGACATCAAGGGTCCTGCGGTGAATGACCCCAAGTCGTCGGGCAAGGCGCAGATCAATCTCACGCACTGGACCTACGCCACCAATCCGCGCGCCGAGTTTCGCGGCATCTTCTTCGATGCCTGGCGCCTGGAGCGCGACTACTTCTACGACCGCAACATGGTCGGCGTCGACTGGAGCGCCATGAAAGCTCGCTACCTGCCCCTGGTCGATCGGGTCTCCGATCGCGAGGAACTCAACGACGTGATCTCGCAAATGGTGGGGGAACTGTCGACCTTGCACACGTTCGTGCGCGGCGGCGACGCCAGGCGCCCCCTCGATCAGATCGACGTGGGCGCGCTCGGCGCAAGTTTACGGCGCGACGAGAAGGCGGGCGGTTTCGTGGTCGAGCACATTTATCTGCACGATCCCGACCTGCCGAACGAAGCGCCGCCGTTCGAGCGCCCGGAGTCACGGGTGCGCGAGGGAGAGGTCATCGTCGGCATCGATGGTGAGAATGCGCTCGACGCCCGCGATGAGCGCGCCATGCTGCTCGGCAAGGCCGGCACGCAGGTGTTGCTGCGGGTCAAGTCGAACGCCGGCGAAACGCGCGACGTGCTGGTGACCGCCATGAGGGTCGCCGACGAATCGGGGCTGCGCTACGGCGAATGGGAATATACGCGGCGGCTCACCGTGGAAAAGGAGTCGAACGGCCGCATCGGCTACGTACACTTGCGCGCCATGGGTGCGCCGGACATCGAGCAGTGGGCGCGGGAGTACTATCCGGTCTTCGACCGCCAAGGGCTCATCATCGACGTGCGCCACAACCACGGCGGCAACATTGATTCCTGGTTGCTCGGCAAGCTGCTGCGCCAGGCATGGTTCTATTGGCAACCGCGTGTGGGCGACCCCGCCTGGAACATGCAATACGCGTTTCGCGGCCACATCGTCGTGCTGTGCGATCAAGAAACCGCCTCCGACGGCGAGGCTTTCTCCGAGGGCTTCCGCCGCCTCAAGATGGGACGCATCATTGGAACGCGTACGTGGGGTGGCGAGGTATGGCTCAGCGGCAATAATTTCGAGGCGGATGGCGGCATTGCGACCGCCGCTGAAATCGGCGTTTACGGACCCGAAGGACAATGGCTGATCGAGGGCCACGGGGTGGATCCGGACATCGTCGTCGACAATTTGCCGCACGCTACGTATCAAGGTGCGGACGCGCAGCTCAAAGCCGCGATCGATCTACTGCAGGATGAGATCAACAAGGACCCGCGGCCGGTACCGAAGGCCCCTCCCTATCCGAACAAGTCCTTCCAGAACTAGTGTCTCATCACGCCATGGCTTCGATTTCCACGAGCAAATCCTCACGACAGATGTCCGCCTGCAGATAGAGCGCGCTGCCGCCGCCCACCTCCCGTGCCAACACGGATTGAATGGCAGGCAAATCCGCTGCGTGACGCACGTACACCTTGAGCTTGAGCGCCTCCAAAGAATAGCGCGAGGATCCTGCGACGCGATTGGCTTCTGCGAGCAGCGTCTCTATGTTGGCCAAGGTCTCGCGCGTCTGCGCGGCCGCATCGCCCGGATGCAGCGTCTCGTGGCCGACGATGCTGGCGGTGCCGGAGATGAACAAATTCGCCTGCCGTGCGTCGCTCGAGATGCATGCGCGCGAGAACGTCGGGCTGTGTCTGCCGAATTTCGGCGGGTAATGATAGGCGCTGGTTTGCCGCGGATTCTCGATCATCTTGGGCGGGCGGCGCGCTGCCAGAAAATAAACGCACAGCGGCGAGCCCGCCGGCGAACCCAAGGCACATGCCGCCGGTACGCTGCCCATGACTGCGCGGCCTGACTTACGGAAGGCGGCCTGGCGCGCGGAATTGAACAAACGATAGCGCTCCTCGCCTGCCGCGGGCGCGTTGATCGCAGGCACGTAGTTCCAGATCCGGATCAGATTGCAGTGCTGGGTAGCATCGAGTACGGCGAAGATCTCCTCGTACGCAATCTCCGTGCAGCGTAGCAGGGCCTGCGCCTCGTCCTCCGCGCGCACCTCGCGTTCCTCGATGCTCAGGCAGCCGAACAACACATCACCGATCGAGCGGTATTGCACGCGGCCAAGGTGGGCCGTGCCGTGAATAATGGGGGTGCCGGGATCCGCGACACGCCAGACCTCGTACACATCGTCATCGGCGGCGAGCGGCGGCGTGCACGTGGCGGTGGCCGGCACGTGCGTGGACGCGGCCGGCGGCCGGGCGAATCCCACGACCCCCAGAACGTTCCGCCACCACGACGACGGCTGCGAGTCAATACGATCTTGCGATAAATAATCGAGTCGCACAGCCGCCGTGGCGGCCCGTGCTTCGAACTCCGTGGTGCTCATTGGGCACCAGTCTAGCGTGCCTCAACCCCGCGGGGTAGCGCAGCTAGAAGGCGAAATAAGGTCCGCTGCCCACCGTCGTGGTATTCCCCTCGATGGCTGTCGCAACCCGCCGCCCATAGTAGAACGGCAGCCCAAAATCGAAGCTCGTCGTCGAGCCCGGATAGGTTCCTCCCAAATCGGCGAACACCGTGAAGCTCGGATTGTTGTTGAGCAGATCCTGGGTGTTGGCCACACTGAATTGCGCACTGGCGGTGACGCCATTGTTGCCGGTCAAGGTGGCGTTGAAACTCGTCGTCGCCGACGGACAATAAAAATCGGTCAGACCGCTTGCGGTGCAGACGGTCAGACTGCTGTCGTTGAAATAGATCCC
>Ga0116228_10002899_pt1 | contig 14963 bp, 14 predicted proteins | sample S1TSphfallax_2_FD_89694 | JGI IMG/M metagenome (GOLD analysis project Ga0116228, IMG submission 89694) | Host-associated microbial communities from peat moss isolated from Minnesota, USA - S1T2_Fc - Sphagnum fallax MG | ecosystem: Host-associated > Plants > Peat moss > Unclassified | place...
CTCACACCTTAGGTCTAAAATTTACAAATTACATACATTAAATGTTTACTCATCAAAGGTTTTCCAACATTGTCAAACGTGTGCCCCAATTTCGCTGAAAACAAATTAGTTTTGATTTTTTTGAATTTTCAATGACAATATTTTTCAATATTCAATCATTCTTGCACCATAAACACAAACATTACAAAACCATCTTGGTGCAATCTTACTCGTTCACAGCTTTCCTTCAAAATCAAAAGAGTTGTTGGGAGTGTTGTGGTTTGAGAAATCTCAACAATACAATGAAACAAGACAAGTGTCTCTACAAGAGGAGGCTATGTCCTAAAAAAAGGTATTACATTTAATGTTTTATTATGAACTCAAATCACATTGGATGAAAGGTTGTTGGCTTTATGAAAGATCATGAAAATATTTTTCTCACATTTATACTAATAAATAAATTTATCTAACCCTCTTAGAATTCATTGTGCATATTTAGACATTGAAACCATAGTTCCATTATCTTTTCCTTTGACCATGCAAATGAATATAAAATTATAAATAATCATATTGTTTTAAAAAATCCAATGTAAACAATTTTTAGCAATGTGCATGAGGTATTTCAATGTTTGAAACAAACATCAATATTGAATGGCTATAATTTAGATGGAAAGATTTTTATTATTAAACTCATTTTCATTTTTAAGTTTAAGATTTGACAACTATTATATCTGTTTTTGGGTCTAAGGTTTTCCATGAAAGGTGTTTTGTTATTGTGGTTGATGGGTGTATGTGTAGATAAAAAAATCTTCCAAATCTTTGTTTGTCTCGTTATTGATATTTATGATCTTGTTTTTGCACATGGTCCATGAAACACAATGTAAAAATACAAATTCAAACCACAAGGTGCCAACATTTTGAGAATAATTAATTAGGTGAAAAATGCAACATTTACATTCATATAGTCACAATTGTTACACTTTTTAAAAATGGAGACATTAATGGTCATTTGTTATACATTGGAAATGTGTTTGGTAATTTGAATGTAATATAAATCACTTTGTGAAAATTGACCAATATGTTTTTGTTACACCATATTGGCATTCATTTTTAAGGACATTTGCCCATATATGTTCTAATTGAGATCCAACTTTTATGGTGTTTTCACTAAATTGTGATTTTAATTGAAATTTATCCATGAAATATAATAGTTTTTTTTCTTTTTTTGGTTATTATTATTTTTAATTTCAACATTAAAATCTCCCATATTGATGATTGGACAATGTTTGGGAGAATGTTGAATTATAATTCGAAGATTGTTTAAAAATGTAAAAATTAAACACAAATGAACTTTATACACACATACAATATGTATTGTTTTCCGTGTATTAATATTAAATTTTGTTGCTATATTTTTTGAACCATCACAAGTTATTGTATGGAAAGAATTTAAGTGCATGTGTATGTCATACATTATCATTAACTCATGACCATCATGTATTGAAAGGTAGATGCACAATCAAGTGGCTCATTTTCAACAATTTTTACACTATTTACAAGTCCATACAAAATTATTTTAAATGATTCAAATGGACATGGTTGTTATTTTTTTTTAAATATAATTTTAATCTTTGAAAAATACATGTTCAATTTTTACAAACCTTCCCAAATCTATGTGAAAACTTGTATTTAATGTATTTGATGTCATTTTTAAAAATTTGAAATTTTAAAAGGAAAACTCACAAAATCCATAAAAATAATGCCACATCTAAAACTTTCAAAACATATGTTTATGGGACAAAATATTTGAAAAACAAACAAAAATTGCAACTTAGATGAACTTATGAAAATATGGTCAAATTTTAACCATTTTAAAGTCTCGAACTATTAAGTGATTAAGGTTTTCAAAGAAAATATTTTTCATGTGAGTTTATCATCTTATACTACATTATATGTTGAGTCTCAATAACAAATTTGGAATGTGAATCAACATAAAAAAATTTAATTTTGTGATGTTCCAATTAAATGACTAGTTCATATTTTTCAACTTGAAAAGTCCATTATTACTAACAAATGATTTTTTTATCACTAAATAACCAGATGGTTATCTTCATAATGAAATTATTAATCTAGATCCAAGTTTCAATTAATAAGTCTAAGAATGTATTAATCACCATATGCATTTGAATAAAAGGTACCCAAGGAAAAAACATTGTTTTGTCACAAAAGTGAACCACCATAGCTTGCATCTACCCTAAAATATATGAAAACTTCAATGAATTTATGAATTTGTGCACATTTGTTGATGCATGGTGTATTTTTGTGTCTATAAAACATAAAATATGAGACATTTGAAGGTTATGATCATGATTAATGTTTTTGTAATGTTGGCAAAAAAAAGTTGTATTCAATGCTTATATAATTACATGAGAATAATGTAAACTTTTAAATTGAGGAATGAATGGTATTCAAATTGTAATTTTCTCCAACCTATTCATTTTTATTTGTATTTTTTGATTCACATAGTTAAAATATTCATGTTGGAGAGTAGCTAACAAAAATAATTTTTCTTTTGTTTGGATGTAGGATAATGTTGTATATGTTAACCCATGTTTTTAAAGGTTAATGGGATCAAAAACCAATTCATATAATGATAATCCTTGAGAACGATGGATGGTTCTTATTGTTGTAAGTTGAATTGGAAATTGAATTCTTATTATAATAAATGGTTAAGATTTACCAACTCATATATCTTTGATGATAGGTTCAATTGGTGCCCATTTTGATTCAATGTTGTTGTCATAATAATAACTATATTTTCTTCTTATTAGTATTTCAATTTTAAAAAATTAAAACATTATCCATATAATGGTTTTTTTCACAATATGTTGTTGATGATTTTTAAATGCCATCAATTGGATTCACAAGACCATCATATGTTACATAACTACTAGCACATAATTCAACCAACGTATCTTTTTTTAAATGAATTATAAAATGCAAACTTGCAATTTTACTTGAATCGTTTAAATGTTTGTAAGATGGCGAACATGATTGATGGTTGATGTCCATTGCTTTGGAAATAAAGGTAGTACCTAATGTGTTAGTGAACACATTCTCATTCTATTTTTGCACAATTTTAGTTGTATAAAATAAATATGGAATAGTGAAATTTTCGGGTGGTTGTCGATTACAAATTGGATATCCTTTGTATTTTATGTTACAATACAAAATTTGTTCAAAATTTGCATAAGGACCATATTAGATATTACATAATTTTATTTGATTCATAACATTAAACATATGTTTGCCAAAAATTTGGTGATAATGCATTAACATTATTTTTTATATTTAAAAAAATCCAACCATCTTTCATAGGGGATGTTTGATAGAAATCACATGTCATGAAAACATCAACACCATCAAAGATTTTTTTTTGAATGTGTTTTATGGACTTTAACCTATTATCTGTAATATTTGTTAATGGTGTTTTCTACCCTATGTGGTTTATCTTTTTTCTTTCAAGTTTATAACTATGGTTTATTGATTTGCATCAACAAGTTGCTCCAATTTTGAACATTTGAAAACATACAAAATTTAAAAAATAGTTTTTTTATTATGCATAAAGGAGAACAATCTCAAATTATCATTCTCAAAATAGAAAGGAAACAATGTTTAAGAAAATCTCTAGTAACCTTGATTTATAAATCCCAAAACTTCTCTAAGAATTACACAAAAAATATGGAAAGGAATTTAGATCCTCTCTATGTTCAAATCCTTTTAAGTTATACCAACTCATAGTGTTGTTGTAATTCAACACTCACTAGCCAATATAATTCAAAAATTAAAACAACAAATTACTAGGCACAAGTTCAAATTCTCCTATTTTGTTAGCCAACCGGTTATTGCACCTATTCAATTACCAATTCTTGTAGCAAGTCAATTATCTTTTAAACCTATTAATCGGAAAATTAAAGTATCTTCAATCAAAATGCCTTACTAGTTATTGGTTAAGTAAACCAACTACTATACATTGAAAAATTGGGTTAACAATCCTAACCCTATCCCTATCACAAGTTGTAATTGTTCATATCACCATTTAAGCCTATTCAATGAATATAAGGATAAGTTTGGTAAATTAATTAAAGATTATTGGACAAATTTGTTAAATGTTGAATGTATTATTAAACCATAGTAGTTTTACATATTAATGCCATAAGTAAAGCATTGGTTTTTGTTAAATTACAAAACATGTCTCTATTGTATAATCATAATCATCCTTGAATTATGAGGTTGAATTTACCAATTCTAACACCCTTGTCAAAAATGTATATATCAATGTATTACGATGTAATTATTTTCTATGCATAACATCATCAAATATTAATCCTTTTTTTTCATTTAATTGTTTAAGTAAATTATGATATTCAAATATTTCCATCATCATGGAATATGTTAATTCTGTGAAATTTTGATTTTTGGTTTGATCCAATATGTGATTAAATGACAAAGTCAAATCATAATTCATAGTGTTCAATATTGATTATGTTTATTATATGAATTTAAGACATGGATTTTTACTTCATTATCTTTGTTGGTTTGAATTGGTTCCTTGACAAACAAATTATTAGGATGAATAGTCTCAACTGGTTCCTCTTTTGAGAAGTTGTCAAAACAAATTTCCTCAACCTATTGCTAGTTAAACAAGTTATCAAAATATTTCACCTCTACTGGTTCCTCTAATAAAAAACCACTAAGCTTAACTAGAATAGGTTGAAATGTTTGATCCTTTAAAAACCTATAGGGTTTCAATTTATTAATGTTAATTAATATTGGGTTAAGATCAAATTTATCCATAATTACTAACAATATTGTATTATTAGGTAAATAATATTGGATCCTATATGGTTTAAGCCATCATCTCTAAAACTTAAGGGCAAGTGCCTTGATAGCCCTTAGAAACCATAAAACATAATCCCCAAATTGATATTTTGTCTCAATTTCATCATGTTGTTGACAATATGCATCATGTTAGGTTACATTAGTTGCAAGTTACAAGTTTTTTGAATTTTGAAATGTTGAATGCAATAAAACTTGTTATCTCAACCAATTTTTAATATCTTACCAATTTACAAACCTAATAATTTTGGGTTTACAATTTTTTTTAATGTTATAAAAAGAATTAAACTCTATTAAGGACAACAATTCATACTAACTAGGACGATTAATATATTTGTCTATGATTGATGAACACATTGTATCAGTTGAATTTGGTTTTCATGCATTTCATGCAACTTGTGATTTTAACACAAAAACACATTTTCCAAAATAAGTATTTATGAATTCAAATGTTCAAGATGGATGATATAATGGTAAAAAAAAAAAGGTAAATAGCAAGTCGAGCAACCATTTGTTGAACATTAAGAGAAACATAACCTAACTTTTAAATTTTTATATTTGCATCTATATTATTTGCAATGCATTTTTTAATGATAGAATGTAGTCCTAATGTTATTGATTAATCTATTTTTGTCATATATGACGTGCAATATGTTGCAATTACATATGGGTCCAAAATAAATTGAATATTTGTATTTGCAAGCCACAAATGAGCAATATATATATTAAAGGTATTAGTTTTTATATTTTTAAGATTTTGTTTTAACAACATGTGCCAATTTTATTAATTTACTTCTCAAATTTAATATATATGTACTTTCATTAAGGTTTTTGGATTTTAACTATTCAAAAATGATATATTTTCATTTTCTTTTAAATATTTCAAAATTTGAAAAATAATTAATTTCTATGCAAAGGTATTGTTGTGGAAATGGATAATTCCCACTTATTTGAAAAGGTTTAAATTTTTTTGTTTCATGCATAAAATGCAATAGATAATGAAATCTATAAACAACATGGTTTTTTTCTTACATGTACATGTGTGTTGATGTTGTTGTGCATTTTGCAATGGGTTTGGTAACAATGATACATCACAAGAAATATACATGTCTACAAATTATTCAATTTTTTCATTTGTATGCACTCCGCCCCTAGGTGCATTATTTATTCATAAAAGTTGATGGTCATGTTTGTTCCCATGATTTTAGAATTTAGTGACAAAAATAATTATATATATCCAAAAAATAATGATGTTTTGTAATAAGTTTGTGAAAATAAGATGTTTTATGATCGTAATATCTTGCATATGTGATAGGGTTTATTCACATAAATTTTGGTATATGGAACATATTAGAGGTCTTTTCTTTTGTTTGGGAGATTTAATCTTAGAGCATGTAATGTGTGTAAAGTTTTAATGAGAGGACTTCATAATATTATAATAGATGTAAAAGTGATAAAGAACATTGGAAAACCAAGTTGTCGAAACATTATAAATAATTTTTTTCATAACCTTTCAAAATAATTAGGTGAATTATGCAAACCTTTCAAATCATGATAATTTAAGTTTGATCTGAAAATGTTGTTTAAATTTGGTTATCTTGTATTTGATAAAATTTTAAAGTTTTACATCATAAATTTTCTTTTTTGTATTCACACCCAACCAAAACCTATGGCTTTTCGGATGGATTTTTTTTTAAAATAAAAAAGGTCTAAAATATTTGTTGAAAAATCACCATATTTATGAAGTAATTCCCATTGAGCTATTTGTAAAAATTGTTGAAATTACATGTAAAACAATGTTAGAAAGTTGAACTCCTCTAAATGTGTATCTTTAAATAAATTTAAAAGGTGAAAGTTTTGACTTAGAGCAACAAAATAATAGTATTATCATTATTTTTGGAACATTAAAATAATAATGTATTATTGAGTCTATTGGTGTACAATGTATTTTTTTATGATTGAAATCAAAGTTATCAGATGATGCATTATCATAAATAAGAATTTGAAATTTTGAATTCATACGCAAAACAAACAAACTTGCCCATTGATGATGAATGGTAACATTCAAATCTTTGTATAATGGTGTTTCAATTAAATCTCGTAAAATGACCATCACCATAATTAAACAAACATTTTCTAACATATAAAATGATGTATATTTTTAAAATCATTTAACAAACAAACATATTGTTGCACCATCATGTGGTGAATGTGGTAACATTGATTGAATTTAATTTCACATTTGTAAGGACATTAATAACACTACCATACATTTTATGTTGCATGTACCTTTGCAATTTATAAATTTGAGCAAAAGCAAAACATGATGAAATAAGACATTTTTCTAATTGTGTTAATTTTTGGACTAATGGATTTTTTTTGTTTATAAAATTTTTATTCGATACTTGATATAAGGGTGGTTTATTTTCATTACTATTATGGAAACAACTTGTACACATGTATGATGTTGAACTAGGTTTTATTTGAATTTGAAAATATATAGAAAGTTGCCTTAACAACTGATTTGAAAAACATTTAATTTTTTTAGAGAACATAACCTTTCACAACTAAAACATGGAATTATGGGAACATCTTGAATTTTTAAATTATAAATGTCAATGTAAATTGAATTATGTGTATTTTCCTTTATATTAACATTATGTTCTATTTTATTCGATTAAACATCATGTTCCGTAAAAATTTGTTGTGTGGGAATTGGTTATTTAATTTATTCTAATGTGCATTGAACATATGATGATTGAAATTTGTCATTTACGAAAGATTCTTGTGATTTTTTTTTTGTATATATATATATATTTCATGTGATTCATAATTTATGATTTGGTTCTTTTAACATTTGGAAGCATGTTAATGAATTTAAATGTTTTTGTGTATAAATTATATTTCTACAAACCTCTAATAATTCAAAAATATTGTTGTCATAAAGTGTGTAATCAAAATATTATTCTTTTTTTGTGTTAAATTAGGCTCAACAATTAGATAGGAATGTTCCATTTAAATTTTTGGATTTTTGAAAACTTTAGTAAGGGAATTTGAAGTGAAAATATTAAACATATCTCATTGATATGAACATTTGTGTCGTTTTTAAAAACAAATCTAAGTTTTGAATAGAATTTTTAATTCATTTTTTGGGTAATATTTGTTTTACAATAAATGTTGAACAATGAAACAACATACTTTAATAGAGAATCCCAATTATCTTCAAAATGTCCATTAACACATAATCAAAATTTTCATTCCAATATAAACGCATAGTTAATTGCAATAATTAAATAGGAGGTTATTGCACAACTGATTATGAAATAGATGGAAAGTCATTTAAATTTATGGTAACTTTGGGATCATTAACTCAAAAAGTAAACAAAAACTTAAATAAACCATTAACATATTGAATTGGTTCAAAATGTTGAGAATTATATATTATATGTAAGGGGATAGATTGAAAATCCATTCCACATCAAGACACAATGCATTATGTAAATTTTTGCAAATGTAAAATTGACTTTATAAATATTAAATTATCCAAAATATTGCAATGAAATCTTCACACAAACCTCACATACTAACACTTAGTGCCATTTTTGTCACATATTGATATTCATATGTGACCATGCTTTGATGTATATTAAACAAAAAACATGGATTTAATTCTTGAATATGCCATTATTGAGTTATTATGTGTTTAATAACAAATGTTGATTTAAATTTTTCATGTTATTTTGCCTCAATTGAAGAGATGATAAATGATTATCCAATAAAATGTACAATAAAAAAGACATTTGCCTATTTCATATTTGTATGTTGAAATTAAATGAAGGCCATATGAATGTAATACATGTTCAAATGATGAATCAACAAGATTTAATAAAAGCACTTCCATTATTATGAACTTTAATTTAATGTGTATCTATATAAACAAAATCATGGTTCCCACATAAACACATTAAAAAAAATCCAATGTTTCATTCAAAACTATTTACAGTTACATTTTATTTTGGAAGTGTTTTTGCAATGAAAAATTATTTATATTATAAAATCACTAACATTGAAAATAAATAAATAAATGAATTGCATATTTTTTTACTCTATTGAAAAATTATTTTCATTGACAAAATACTTCACATATTAAAATGTTGCATTTAAAATTATGTTGGGCTCTTGATGTAAATTGATGTATAAGAACTTTCTTTTTCTTCTGGAAAAAAAAAAATGAAAATGAATATATAACAAAAAATATTTTAAAAAAATTGATATAGGGAGTTTCCACATATAAAAATATTCATATATTAAAGATAACTATGAAAAGGTCAAATAAAAACTATTAACAACCTTTATGTCTAAAAGGGCTTTTGCCTATAAATTGCCATTGATTCATCAAAATCAAGCTTTGTGTTTCACACTATGTTGGACATTATAATTACCAAAGGAGCAACTAAACCTTTGTCCTTCAAATTAGTTTTCACTTGTGGAATAAATTGTTGGATGCCTTCTTGAAAGCCTATAAGGGCAAATGTGAGTGACAATCAATATTTGTCGTGAATATCAACTGAAATGAAGAGCTGAACTTGTTTTGAATGAAACACATATAAGAATCTAGATTTTGTCATTATATGCATAATTGTTTCAAACCATTTGCCCTCAATAGTCAATAACATAGGTTCATCATTGGTTGCAATGGAACCACAAAAATAAAAATAAAATTGAACTATTGATTTTGAATGACAAATTACAATGAACACCACATGTTGGAGATGATGACATCCATTACATGACAATTTTCACATACTTTTTGAAATGGAAATGCAACAAGGCTAACTATTGATAACACCCCGGTCACTTGAAAAAAAAAATCAATTGAAAAAGTAAACGAACATATGAACATGAAAAAAAAAAAATGTGGACAAAAGGTAGATCAATCAAGAAATAATTAAAACCATGCACACATATACATATACATATGTAAACAAGAAGAATGGAATGCATAAGAAATGCATAATATAAGATGTCATGGAAAACGTTTAAATTAATACCTAATTTTTTTTTAATAATAATAAGAAGAAAACATCATTCAAATACAAAAATAAAAATTATACCCTTTCAAACCATATATCTCTTTCATTTTATTTATTTTTTGATTGATTTAAAAAAACTATGGGTGTTTTTTTTGAAGCTTTTAAAACGATCTTTGAAGTCCAAAAGCATTAGACCAATGTATGTACATCTTAAGTTTCAAAAGAAAAAATCAATTTGTGTTTAAACCTTACATTCACCCCCTCACTTCCATAAGCCATACCTTGTTTATTTTTAATCCAATTCCAATCATTTTTATAGCATTAAATGCATTTAAAATGGACTAGTGTGAAGAAAGTTATAAAACTTTATTTACAAAGGTTTTTCATATATTTATTTGCCTTACCATATTAAAATTACAATATGTTATTTGAACAAACATACCCCAAAGATTTTATCCTATATTTTTTACCCAAAGAAGAATTCCAATGAACTATATAATACTATTTTCACTTTTAGTAGCAAATTCTACTCTATGTTTAATATGCGATGGACCATGAATTTTTGTTCTTCCAACAATTCTAGTTTTAAAAAATTCATTTCAATGTAATTTTATGTTCTATTGGCCATTATGGTAGAGAAAATTATGTGGTTGCCCCGTTTTCCCCTCCTCAAGGAAAAAAATCAAATGGTTGCTTGTGTTTTTTTCTTCTAAAAGAAAGGAATCTCCTTTTTAGGAAAAGGAAAATTGAATGGCCACCTAATTCTCCTTAATGCCCATCCTAAAAAAAAACTTGAATTTTTTTGTAAAGGAGAATTGGGTGATTGCCCAATTTTCAAATTCTTTTAAGAGGAGGAGAATTGGGTGGCTCCTCAATTATCATGGTTTTTAAAGCATAAAAAATCATGTAACCACCCAGTTCTCATGTTCTTTTAGGAAGAGGACAAAACCAAAAGAAAAAAAAAAACTTGAATTTCATGTTCCTTTAAGAAGAGGAAAATTGGGTGGCCACTTCATTCTTTTAAATTCCCAAGACAAGAAAACAAAAAAACACTTGAAATTAAAAAACATTTGAAATTTTGTTTTGTAAAAGAAAATCAAGTAATTGCCCAATTATCAGGTTATTTTAGGAAAAGGATAATTGGGCGGTTACTCGCTTTTCATGTTCTTTTAAGAAGAGTTGAATTGGGTGGCCACGTATTTCTCTTAAGTGTTTGGCCAAAAAAAAATATGAATTTTTTTGTAATAAGGAAAATTAAGTGGCCATTTGATTTTCATGTTCTTTAGGGAAAAGGAAAATTGGGTGGCCACCCACTTCTCTTGAGTGCCCACGCAAAAAAAATTTGATTTTTTAAAAGAGGAAAATGGGTGGCCATCTAATTTTAATTTTCTTTTAGGAAGAGGATAATCATGTGATTGTTTGATTTTCATGTTCTTTTAAGAAGACGATAATTGGATAGTCGTCTAATTTTTTTGAGTGTTCAAGCAAAAAAAAACTTCAAAATTTCTTCTATAGGAAAGAATTAAGAGATTTTTTGGTTGTCTTAAATTTATGGGTAAAAAAAATTTGAATTTTTTTTGGTAGAGGAAAATCAAGTGGTCGTTCAATTTTCATTTTTTTTAGGAAAAAGAGAATCAAACGACCACTTAATTTTCTTGAATGCCTAAGCAAATAAAAAACTTGAAATTATTATTTTTTGTTGAGGAAAATTTGGTGGCCATTCAATTTTCCTTTCTCTTTAGGAAGAAGATAATTGAATGGCCACTCGATTCTCCTTTCTCCTAAGGAAGAAGACAATTGGGTGGTCGTTCAATTCTCCTTATGAAAACAAATTTAAACAACTAACCAATTTTCATTGGCATTCAAAAATAAAATTTTGAGAATTTATTTTTCATTACATTATTTTGTATTTTTCATTATCTTTTTTTAATACATGTGATCAAGAGAAAAAAATTGGTTATGTTTGATTTTTTAATGTAAATTTGAAAAAAACATTGAATTATGTAAAGGATAGGAAAGGAATTTACTTCTTTCAATGTAAGTTAAACATTTGATAATTTACTATGTAACTGAAAAAAGCAAATTCAAGTAGTTTCATTAACATGTGTTAAAATTATGTAATGTTGTGCCTTCAAATATCAATATCCTTTTGATGTTGTTATCACATTCTTGATTAAGACCATAACACTTTGGCCACCATTGTATGCCTCAAGAAATTGTTCATATTTTGTTCTAAAATTGTTATTAAGAATGAAAATGTCTTGGTCAAATCCACCTTTTCCATCTATAATCAACAATTTTTTTTCCCCTTTATTATCTTGTGCTCCCTTTGCATCAATGAAAATAACAACAATGGTAGGAGACATGCAATTTTGAACAAAACTTTCGAATTCTCTAGTGGAATCCACGTGGAAAAACAAGGGAATTAATTTGGGTTGGAATCCAAAAATCGATGACATAATGGTTGTTGACTCAATTGTAATGACAACATGCATGTCACCTTTCTCGAAACCTGTTTTAAACTTTGATTCAATGCCAAAAAAAATCACCTTCACAAACATGCGTTTTTGCAAATGTTGTTCATGCATTTTTATATGAAGCAATTTCACCCTCAAAGTCATTGTGGTCAAAGCTCTATCTAACAAATCATAATGCAAATATGCATAGCTTAGATCTTCCATGCTCCTATTTGCATTTGATTAAAAGTGCCATACCTATTAAACATCTTTGCCTCAAATGTAACATCTTTAATTCCAAAATCCAAATCATCCATCACAACAACTAATTTTGCTTTTGTCATTAGAATAATATCCATTGTGTAAAATTAAAAAAAAAACTTACTTAAATGAATTTTACAACAAAGAAATGAAGTAGCACTTGGTGAAACTAATAGTTGCAAAAACACACACTTAGCAAAACATACATCTACATAAACACACACATGTAAAATAAATAAAAAAACCAGTCAACAAATGGTGAAAGTTTAAACCAAACACATTGTTCATGCTATGAAAAAAAAAGACAACAAACATATTATGTTTTATTTATATGGGACAAAAAACCTAATGTAAACCCTAAACATAACCTTAAACCTAACCCTAAACCTTTTTCTACTATGTATTGATTTCTAGTAATTTTGATTATAATAAATTTCAACTTAATAATAAAGGATCATATCCATGGTTTGATGGTTAAATAATGGTCTAATAATGAACAAGACATCAATACCCTTGGCATCTTATGATTTAAATTATGCACCTCATGTTTACACCTAAACCTTAAATATCTCAACCCATATTTGAAAGATAACACATAAAACTTTTTTAAAAAATCCACTATGTAAACATTATTTTCATTTTCACTCATTTCACACAAACATAACATCAATTTTTTTACCATGTACATAAAAAATTTAATCACACAAAAAAATCAAATTTAATTTTAATTCCATGTGCATTAAGATGTGGGCGTTGGAATGCAATGTCAATGATTTTCATGAAATGAACATGACACAACACCTCTGGGTGCTAAGATGGTAGTTTGGCATGCCATTTTAATTATAAAACATAACATTAATGATATTGTTAATTGTAAGATAATAGTTATTTAATGTGATATGTGTAAGTTGCAACATAGGATCATTTGCTTGCAAGCATATTTCACTGCCATGTTTGTTAGTTGCAAGTTAGCATTCCATCCATTACCTTAGTTGCAATTTTAAAAGGTTATTTGTCCATCATGAATGAATGAAGATTGAAAATTTTGCCATGTGCCACGTTCAATTTCTCACAAAAAAAAATGTGGTAGTGAGCCATACATTTAAACATTCTAGTTGTAAATTAGTTGCAATAATTTGCATACATTTTGTTCATTGTATATGTTGATGTGGAATGCACATACACCATGTCATGTCCGTTGCAACTAGTGCAACTTGTCTAATGCAATTGACAATGTATTCTACATTGAATTGTAAATGGTCGTTATAATTGGGAAATACAGTTAATGTAGTTGCAAGTCCATTTGCAAAACCCCTATTTTTTCCATAGTGACAAAAACAATTTAGCCAAATAAAAAAGGAAAAAAATAAAATTTCACAATGTATTTTGAACATTTACCATCACATAATTATAATTGTAAATAAATAATCCAAATGAAATTATTATTTTAATGAATAAAAATTTGAAAAACCTTTTAGGGAAAAAAATGGACAAGTTTGAATTTAAAGTGTTTCAAACCAATAAATGCCATAACTTACTCCTTGTTTAAAAGTAAGAGGTTGTCATTCATATCATGTGAAACACATAGATGTTCATGTTCAAAGTACAAATTCCATGTTTTATTTTGCAAAACTTAGGATGTTTGGTCCTTATGCTTTCATGAAGAAAGTCACCAATTTACTTCATTCCCTATTAATAAATAATAAATTAGATTTACATAACAATCACAAGTTTTATTTTATTTCACATGATTACACAACCTTAAAAACACACACAATGCAAAGCGTGGGATGTTCAATACCTTAGTGCCTTGGCCAATTCAACACTAATTATATTATTTTCAGAAATGTTGAGATTTTCAAAAATTATTTCTCCCAATCCAAAAAATATTGTGAAGGAAAATAATGAATATTTAGGAATATTCATATGTTGAAATGAATGTTTCAAAATTAATTAATTATTTGATAGATACGTGTTGAAATGGCCAAGGTACTACGATACTTGTGTTATCATGAACTAAATCATTAGCCCATTTCATTCATCATTAAGAAGAGGAAAACGGGTTTATATAATAATCACAAAATTTATTTTACTTTGCATTTTTACACAACTTTAAAAGCACATACAATGAATTAATACTTATAAATATATGTATATCAAAGGAATAAATTGATGTAAATTTGCCCAACTCTATTATGAAAAAACAACAAAACAAGGGGAACTAGAAGAAAATGTAAGGCAAGAACCAAAATTAATAAAAAATAACTATCTTAACTAGTATAAACATAAAATGAAACATTATTATTTGGATACCAATGGCTACTAGTAAGTTGGA
>Ga0116228_10002900_pt1 | contig 14960 bp, 10 predicted proteins | sample S1TSphfallax_2_FD_89694 | JGI IMG/M metagenome (GOLD analysis project Ga0116228, IMG submission 89694) | Host-associated microbial communities from peat moss isolated from Minnesota, USA - S1T2_Fc - Sphagnum fallax MG | ecosystem: Host-associated > Plants > Peat moss > Unclassified | place...
CAGAGCCAAGTGCCTCACGGAGCCCACCATAGAGCATTCCAGCTAAAACCCCAATAGTGGTTTTAGTCCCCCATTCCTCAAACTCAGCTTTCATCATTGCCTGTGTGTGTTGCCAAACCCCACACCCCCCCCAAAAGAGTCCAAGGGTTTAACATGGAGCTTTCTACATGGTTCTTCAAAATGCTAAACAAGTTAGTTTTTGCCAGTCATGAAGTACTCACTTCATCTTCTGCAAATGCTTGCGCCATGATAAATATTGTGTGTCGTAGTAACTGCAACAAGGAAGGCACCAAGAGACTGTCGGCTACCAGCTATTGGTTTGATCATCAATGCCTTCGATCTGAGAGATGTTTGAGGGACCAAGATGGTAGGTAACAGTGCAGCAACAATGTCAGCCAGTATGTAGGAGATGATTTTAGGGTTTCACAATTGTAACGTAGCAATTACATCTGCTTGTGCAAAATGGTGAAACATTTGGGATTCAGCGATGGAAATAGAGAATCTTTTTGATGGAATTTAGGGTTTTGATCAGTGTTGGGCGGTTCTTGGAATGAGAGGACATATACCCCCAGTTATTGACCGGGTATATGCTCATTTACCCATAGGTTCTTGAAGAATGAGGCTCTTTCCTGGTTTTTCCATGAAAATTGTCTAATCTTTAAGGATTTTGAAATAATCATAAATTGACCGCACTCTTCGATTTTCAAAGAATTAAAGAAGTGAAATTGATGATTCTTTCAAATTTCAGAGAACCACACAACACTGGTTTGATTGCGGTGGAAGAAGGACATCACCTCGAGAACCAGAATTTTTTCATGATCATGTGATTGGATATCATAGTTAATGAAGAACAAGCTTTTGGCTACAAACAAAATGCAAGCTAACCTAATAAATCTTGGAAGAAGCATTTGACAGCTTATACAAATCCAAAGTGGATATTACTTGATGAACAATTTATCATAAAAGATGAAAAATGAACAACAAAAACCTAGTTTTGAAGCATTACAATCTCACAGAAAATTCAAGTTCAATGTACCATAAAAGATGACAAAATGAGCTGCAAAACCAAGTTTTGAAGCATTATGATCTCACAAAAAAAACTCCAAGTGCAAAGTGCATAGTACTTGATGAAAAAGATGAAAAATGAACAATAAAACCTAGTTTTGAAACATTACAATCTCACAAAAAAATCAAGTTCAATGTACCATAAAAGATGAAAAAATGAGTTGCAAAACCAAGTTTTGAAGCATTATGATCTCACACAAAAAACCCCAAGTGCCCAATTGCAAAAACACATTGCTAGAGGAGTTGAACCCCGTTGTCAAAAGAGACTTTGCCCATGTGCAATAGTAGTGTGCCTACACCCACAACACACCCCAATCCTCATTCACCTCAAGCAAAATATTCAAAGTGGAATCAAGCCAAAAAATAAAAATCACAATCTAACATCTAGCTCCAACAATGCAACAACCAACTTCAAATTTTGAAGCATTCACATTTCACAAAAAAGACCAAAAGCCCCAAGTAGAAACCTCAAACCTTACTCTACATTCCAATTCCACAAACCTTTTACGATTGCACTCCATGTCAAGTAGACCAAACTCCTACATGAAGCTATCAACTTTCAATGCATTTTCAAACTTAAATGTAAGAACCCCTGAAATGAACAACCCATGGATATGAATTTTTCACACAAGTCTTTGACACTTAATCCACCAAAACTGACCATGACAATTAACATCGAACGAAGAATGTTTTTTTGCTATCCCTTGCATACCAACCTTCTCCGCACAAACTAATAGTGAAATTTGTTTTCAACCTTGAACAACGTAGAAATGAATAAATATCCAGGATGTATTGTCTATTGTACTGATTCCATTAGCATTAACATACAAAAAACTTGCAACAACGTGGCTATGGTGCATTTCTATGCACCTTTATTTCCTACAACAACACTTAAGGTAGGAAAACATGTTTGGTTTATTTATTCATTTTGACCTTATTATGTGTTTGGTCTAGCATTGGGCGAACATTTGATTTTCTTAATAACCAATGGTTTTGGTTATTTAAATATCTCAAAGTAAGAAAATTATCAGTCTTAAGTTTGCAAAAAATAAAAATGAAAATAATTACTTTGCTCCAATTATTTCAAAACTCACTTTCAAAGAAGTAACAAGTTTCATGAAATTAGGGCAATTTTTTAAATGGTTTTTTTATTCTTTTCAAAAAAAAATATAGTCATGGTTACATATGAGAATTGGGTATTTGATTTTTTATAATCATGGTGACAAACCATAAAAATCACCCTAATACTTGGCAAGGGTTTGGTGCAATTTCTAATATCTAATAACATTAACGTTTTTAACTAATGTTAGTCAATTGCTTTAAGTAGGAACAAACCCCAATAGTTATTATGTGGTTCAAAAGGTTCAAACCAATGCTTTTTAATGGGAAAATTTCACATCTTGTTAACCCAAAAAAACATGTGCAATTCATGCAAAAGTTTTTTTTTGGGAAAAAATAATCTTAAATATTTTTTTAAATCATGAAATTTTAAAAATAAGTTCCAACCATTGTTGTGCATGTAAATGTCACTAGCCATATATACAACCTGTAAATCCCATGTAAACATAAATCATTTACATTTACACACGTAAATTTGTTACATTTACACAAAGGTGTGATTGGTTGAATTTTTAAGACATTTTTTCTCTAAAAAATTTAATAAATGTTTTTTGAAGGTGGGCACAAAGTTTTGTTACCTCATCGTCCCAAAAATTTATGATTAGTTGGATTTTACATAATTACTTTTGGAATTAAAAAAATATTTTAAAAATAAAGGGTGAGTGCAAAGTTTGTTAGCCCATGGGCTAAAAAAACCATGTTTGGTGAAATCCTAAACCATATAATGGCATAACATTCATTCCAACATGTCCCCGATATATGTTGGGTTCCTTTACTTTCCTTTTTAACATATAACCAAATTTGACTAAATCTTCTTATGGATAATCACTAAGCCACCTACCTCACAAAATTGAAAAAAAACCATGTTCATAATTATGGTGGTCAAAAAATCATAGACCTAGTTTGGATACAACAACAATTTTGAAATTTTTGAAAAAAATCAGTTAAACACCTATAAAATCATTTGTTCTTATCATATGTTTCACAAACACTATCGAAATGAGAATTTTAAAATTTAGATTATCAAAATGAAAAATTATATTTTAAAGATTTTTATCATGTTTCAACCTTTTATTCACGGCACTGGTTTTTTTCCCCATAGTTTTGTGATGTTGCCACATTAGTGATCATAAACAACAAGATTTAGTTAGATTTATCTAGATAATAAATCTTACAATATTTTGAATCCTTCTATATTGTGGATACTTGTTGGAGCCTATGCATGGTAGAAATGTGATAATTTATTTTTTTAAATACATGAAACTTGGCACCACAAAAAAATCGATTATAATCAAAATGAGAAAAAAATATGTTGAAAATGTTATTTTAGTCTTTCATTTTATCTAAGTAATTAAATTAGGAAAAGTATGTTTCTAAAATTAAATCAAGGGATAAAACTTTCTAAATATTTTCAGGTGATTTTACATGAACATATGTCCATCAAAATTTTAATTTTTAATTTAAAATAAAAATATGCTAGTTCTACACCAAAACCCACACCCCAAAACCAACATCTTCCATATATTTCTTCATAATTATTACATGCATTATGATGCTAAAAGCACATTCAAAATGGGAATCCATTTTCATTTCCTTGAGGAAAATTATTTGTTATTGGGAACATCACAAATCATTTTCAATTTGCATTCAATTGTTTGAACTATTTACTTAACCCTTCAACATCCACAGACATGTCTACCTTTCAATTTTACAAATCATTTTACATATTTCAATGTCATGATTTAGATTATAAACTGTTCCAAAAGTGTCACAAGTTGATGGTAAAGGTTTGCAACATGTGTCAATTTCCTTTAATATAGAAATTCTAATGACAATGATTCATTGAAGTTAGTTTAGGTAGAACAACTTTAGGTTCCATAAGTCATAAATTATAGTTATAGTCATCACTTGGATATTTCCTAGTTGGAATTTGTTTAACCCATTCTCAAGTATAGAGGCATGGAAAGGTGTTTTTTGGATGTGTATTTTAATTTCTTTTCTCCAACACCATGTTCACAAATATTTTTTTACTACATTCTTCACCAATTTGCATATTACTTCTCTTCAATTGAATTTGAATTGAATTACATCTTAATCTAATTATTGAATTGAATTTGAATCAAATCATAATTCGATTCAATTCAATTAAAATTGCATGTAATGTCATTGAATATTTTCATTCAAATGGAACTTAATTTCCACAAAATCAATTCATTTTTTTCATCAATGAATCAATTGATTATCATTGGTCATGCATAACAATGTGGAGCCCAAGTAATGTAAAAGGTTTTAGAATAACATTCTAATATACCCTTCAACATTCAAACCACTAAAATATATTCATTTTAGTTTTGATGCCACAATGTAATTCATTCATTGCTACACATTATTATAATAGTGTAATAGGTTTGACAATTTAATGCCAAATAATTAATGAAACTTCTTTTACACTACTACAAATCATGGTTTTTTAAGAGGTTCATGTTAATTGGTTTTTTTTTTACCAGAGGAATTATTATTTTTGACTATAGGCCTTGTGCATGGATTGACAAATGTAAGTTCTAACTAATCAACTTGACTAAAGTGATTCATTTGACTATCTTGTCAAATTGGACATCTAATAAAGTTAGAGCACAAAAATGACACCTTGGTCAAGATGACCATGAGCTTAATCAAATAAAACATGTTATTGGGCCATGAGGTCCCTATGTATAGGTGATTCCAACTAGTCAAGTTGACCGAAGGCTTGGTCAAATAAGACATGTTATTGGACCATTAGGAACCAGTTATATATATGTGATTGTAATTTCAACATAAAAAAGACCCATGTCTATTTTTAAAGCTAGTAATGTAAAAAATTAAGTTCATTTTTGCCCAAGTTGATAATGTTAGGATTTTATATTAGATAGTTTATACATTCATCTAGTACATTCATACATTGATGGAACACTATGGTTTTTCCCTTCTCATGTCTCTTGGTTCTCTCTTTAGGATCCTTGTACTTGAATTATTATAGATTCAACAATGTAAGAGTTTGGTTTTCCTCTTTCACTCAAAATGGTTTTCTTGATCTTTTTTTTTGCTTTATTCAACATGGTATTAAAGCAAATACCAAATAAATTTTCTTGTAACATCAAGAAAATTCAAGTTTTAATTGGAATTAAAGTCAATAAACAAGTCAATGGCTTTTGTACATCCATCTTTTAAAGAGAATGCGATTTACACCTTCAATCAATACGCACATAAAATATGTCTTGGTCTTATATATTATTACCACAAGTTATCCACAAAATCATGGAATTATTTATGTTATAGGAAATTTTTCAAATCACAAAACAAAACTAAGAAAAGGAAATATGGTATAAGAAAATGGGATCTTGCCATAAAGTTTGATAACATGACATAAAAATCTTTTTAATCTTAAAGAATAAAGAAATTTAGAAAACATCTTAATTCAATGTCTCAATTCAAGGTTTCTAATTTATGTAACATCACAAAATTTGATGGAACTTATCTTCATGTTTGGAAATATAACATAAAACTAGTTTTAATATCTGAAATTTTATTAAGAATTAATGAAGGATTGAAAATTAAATATGTTTCTTCTCTTGCCATTGCTAGTGGTATTATTCATCATTTACCTCCCACTAGACCAAGGAGTGAAAATGAGTTTCAAAAAAATGATACACGTGCATTAACAATTATTGCAAATTATTTAAACAATAGCCAAATATCTCATATTAATTATTTTAACATATCTAAGGAAGCATGGGATAAAATTGTTTGTTTGTTTGAAGTACATGATTCAATGACAAATATGTATTTAATGAAACAACTAATAATGTTGAAGATGAAGGAAAATGAAAATGTGACAAAGCATGTGCACAATTCTAAAAGTCTTCTCAAACAATTGTCCATAGTTGGAAACCTAGTGAAGGAGGAAGACATAATGCTCACATTGATGCAAAATATGTCACCTTCTTACCAGAGTTTTTTATTTCCATAAGAGGTCAAACCTTCACCTTACAAACATTGATTGCCTATTTAATACAAGAAGAAACTTTACTAAAAAGTTTGGACAATAATGTTGAAGCAATGACAATTGGTTCATTGGCCCTTGCATTCAAATAGAAGCTTTGGTCTAACAATCAACAAGCTCCTTTTTAATTCACATTTTCAAAACCAAAAATTTGGCAAGTCTACCAATTATTTAAGACGAGATACATTTTGAATACCCTATTTTTACAATGGGAAAAATTATTCAAATCCACTTCTTAAAAAATGTTTTTATTGTAGTAAAATTAATCACGTTCCAAAGGACTATTTTAAATGGAAAGTAGATGAAACAAATGGGGTGTTTCATGGCAACAACCTTAAAATAAAAAACAAATGTTTTACATAGTAACATTACAAGCTCAGACTAATTCCACAACTGATGATTGGATTGATGATTAAAGTGTTACTTTAGATATGGCTCATACTTAAACCACATTTGCCACATATGCAAATTTGCCACAAAAGGCAATTTGCTTACACAATTGATGGATCTACACATAAAGTCAAAGGCATTGAAAAAATAAATGTCATACATTAAGACGGCTCCATAAGACTGTTCCGCAAGTATTTCATGTACCACAATTAAAATGTAATCTTTTATATGTTAAACAATTAACATTGGCTGAAGGAAAATTTCGATGGGCATGGGGATTAAGTGATTGCTTGAAGAATGTTGGTGTTAAATGAAAGATCAACATTGGAAGGGTTTGAAAATGGTTGATGGGGGATTTTTTATTTATAATCATCTTCTCAAAAAATAACATTCCTTGAGACGATTATTTGATGCATTAACTTGGCCTAGAACCTATAGCCTTGAACTCCATCAACATTTCCAAGAAACCAACATTCAATTATTTTATTATCCAATTTACTTTGAATCTTAGGCATTCAAAAAAAAATGATGTAGTTTGAAGATGTGAGAAATTTGGTGGCCATTTGTATTAAATTTCATATGGAGTATGACCATTCACTACCTTTGTTAGATGCCAATTTTGAAGATATGCAATTTTGTCAATACAACTTCACCCCAATATGCTTTTGACAAATTTGCATAATGGAACATGTTAAAAATTAAACTTAATCATTTCAAACAAAGTTTGATTTTTCCGTTCACACACCCCATTTGTTCAAGAGTGCAAGGGGTTGCAAATTAACATTGAATACCATTATTCACACAAAAATTTGTAAAATCATTTAAAAATATTCTCCCTCATTGTCACTTTGCTAAAATTTTAATCTTTATTACCTTGAAAATTTTCAACTTGGGCCTATATGTTTTGAATTTACTAAATGTTTGTGATTTGTGCTTAATGAGATATATCACTGTATATTTACTAAAGTCATCAATAAAGTGACAAAAATTTGGAAACCAGTAAATGTGGGGTTTAGAAGACCTTTGATATCAAAATGTACAAACATTTGACTAGCTCGAAATTGAATTTGTTTTGGGAATGACAACTTTGTTTGTTTCCCAAAAATATGTGATTCACAAAAAAGAATTGCATGTATATTTTTTCAAATGATTACCCTTCGCCATGTTGTGGTTAACCAAATATTGTAGTCTTTTGAAACATATGTGACAAATGTCTATGCCAAATAAATATGGTGTTGTCAAATGAAATGACCATTGCCTTTTGATTTGCATTATCTTTAGTGAAATATTGTGATCAACCAAAGGTGTATAAGTCATTTTGAGAGGTGCAAGTTGTAATCAATTCATATTTTATATTATATAGATATGTTTGAATACCATGTAATCAAAATTCTCCTCCGAGCAATGTCAATTGTTTAATAGAAAAAAAATTACATTTTAATTGTGGTAGATGAAGTATTAACAAAATGGTATTTTATTGAATCATCTTGAAGTATCACATTTACCCCTCCAATGTTGACCTTTCATTAACATTAACATTTTTCAAGCAATCTCTTAATCCCCGTGCCTGGTCTATACAATCACTAATACTTTAAATGCCTCAAATCATTAATCCTTTCATAAATCCCCTTCCACCAACTATCCAAGTACTCCCACATGCCATTAATTCTTCCACCCCTAAATGAGCTATTCCCACATCTATTTATTCCCCCCACTTAATTAATCCCACCATTTGATAATATGGCACCTTCTTCAAATTCCTTTCTTATTGTCTCATCCCATGTTTTAGAAGATTTTAAAGAGGAAAGTTCTTCTAGTCCTCCTTCAACTCTTAGCCATCATTTTACTTTACCATGATACTAAAAAATAGAAACCTCCATTTCAACTTATTGAACAAATTAAAGGATAACCATTACAAATTTAGCATGTGACAAATTAATAATGAAAATTGTGTGAAGTTCGTTCATTCATAGGTTTGTACATTTTACGCACAAATATGATACATTGAAAACACATTTGACACATTGATAAATGTGTTGACGAATGAAGTACGAACCTATGAATGAACGAATGTCACACGGATTTTGCTTGTTTTAATAAATTTGTGCATCAAATGTGTTTTCAATACACAATATTAGTGCGTGAAATGTATGAATTATGATTGAACAAATTTTGCACAATTTCAATTACTAAATCATGAAATGTTAAGTTTACAATGACTTTCCATTTCCAAAAAACATGTAAGGAAAACCAAACCAATTTGGAAGACATTAAGCCTTAGTGTCAACATTATAATTTATTTATTTTTTAATTTAGATGATCCCATCATTTATAACTAAGCTTTAAATAGTCTCACATCCACAAAATGGAAACTTGCTATTGAAAAGGAATTTAATTATTTAATGAAGAATAATACTTGGACATTTATGCCTTTACCATCCAACTTTAATTTAGTTAATTGTAAATGGGATTGTAAGATGAAATATGGCAATAATATTACAATAATTGAAGGTTTTTCTCAACAAGCAAGTGTTGATTATGATGACACATATTCCCTTATTTTCAAAACATCTTCAATGTGGTTCTTCCTTGCTTATATGACACATTTCAACCTTGATATTCATCAAATGGATGTCCAAACTACTTTTTTGAATGGGGAATTTTAAATATATATATTTATGGAGTTACTTCAAGGGTTACAAGTGCTTGAGAATTCCAATTTTGTATGCAAACTAAATAAATCCTTATATGGATTAAAACAATCATCTTGTATTTAGTACTAACACTTGGACTCATTTTTTTCATCCATAGGATCTATTCCAAATGTTGCTGATACTAATGTTTACATACATAAAAGGCGACAATTTCATCATCATTGCATTTATTTGATGACATACTTCTGATCACTAATGATGCCCCCCATTTGTTCTTGAAAATTAAACATGTTTTGAGCTCAAAATTTGACATGACTAATATGGGGCTTGTCACCCATAATGCCATTTTTGGCCTCGAAGTGATATATGATCATGTTCAAAGTTTTATTCAAATCTTTAAACAAAGATATGTCTAATCCATCCTCTTCAAATTTAAAATGGAGTCTTGTCACCCAGTTTCCATTCCTTTGGAACTCAATATAAATTGAACAAATTATATTGTTTAACAACTCCATAAGAAAAATAAAAATGTAACATGTTATTTACAAAACCCTTGTTGAGTCCTTCGTGTACCTTTCTATGGGTGTAGTCACATTAACAAGAGCCACAACAAGTGTAACCAATGGTTAGTTTTTCATGTTTAGAAGTGGTAATTTAATTTGGTGTTGAAATTATAAGATTTTTTAATATAATAAGGTTCTCATATATATATATATGATTAGAACATGTGAATTAATTTGAATAATAAGCTCTCAAAAACACTCATTAAACATTGTAATGCATGTTTTTTAGCACTAAAAGAACTTATAAATAAACTTCAACAATTTTGAAAATTACATATATTTTTGAAATATTTTACATAAACCTTGACATAATAGCATGAAGAAAATTATTTAAAAAATTGAATATTTTTTCAAAAGCAATCCCAAAAATAGGCAGGTGCAACTCTTGTTATCTTGTTTGCAGCCCCATGTACACTTTGCTTGACATATCTTATTCCACAAATACAATTGCCCAATACATAGTTCATTTAAGACAAATACATTGGATTGCTACTAAATAGATTTTGCAATACCTTAAAAAACATTTTCACATTTGGTTTGACTTATATTTGTTCCCGATATGATTTCACTTTATAAGGTTTTTAAAATTAAATTGGGTTGGTAGCTTGGATATTTAATGATCCACATTTAGCTTTTTTTTTTTTGGGGGGTCCTTATGTCGTCAATGGGGTTAGCCAATAAACAACATTCCATCACCCTATCCTCCATTGAAAATGAATATATGACATTTTCTTGTGAATCTATTGAAGCAATTTGGTTACACCAATGATTTGATTCCTTGTATTGCCCACAAACTATCACTACCATTATATTTTTTGATAATCAAAATATAATTCAACTAACTAAAAATCTTAAGTTTCATGAATGAAGTAAACACATCAACATTCAAGTCCATTTCATTCATGAACAAGTGCAAGCCAACACATATCAAGAAGATATTTTGTCCAATCTTTGACATGATTAGATACATAAGGTCACCAAAAGTTTGTTTAAAGATCAACATTTACATTGTGTACATTTAATGGGCTTAAGAACTATCTAATAAGGGGGGGGGGGATATTTTATATTAGATAGTTTATACATTCATCCACTACATTCATACATTGATGGAATGTCATGGCTTTTCCCTTTTCATGTCTCTTGGCTCTTTTTTTAGGATCTTTGTATTCTGATTATTACACACTCAACAATGTAAGAGGTTGGTTTTTTTCTTTCATTGAAAGTTGTTTTTTCGACCATATTTTCACTACATTCAATAGATAGGCCAACTTCTAACCAAAAAACCTATCGTTGCACGTGTTCAAACAACAAAAAATATGTTGAATAAGAACTTGAAAAAAAAAAAAAGTTTATTGTGATGTATTCACTAACAAATGAATATTTTAACTTTACTTTGTTACGGAGTTTCCCATAAAAATTTCCAATTTATAATTTGATTTAAAATCCCAAAATTAGACATTGAACATGCAACAATTTTGGTTCACTTGCGCATGCATGATAAACTCTAAAATCTTGTACTTGCACCTCAATGTATCCCACATTAGAACCTGTATACATGACAAGTATTAACCTTTTATAACAAATTGATGTGGGAACAAATAAACTGGCCTTGTTATTATAAAAAACTAATCATTTTCAAAAGTTGAATATGTTGGATCTTATTTTATCATCATTAGGATCATGTTAATGGTGATTACCACCTCCAAGATTGAACTATCAATGCTAACGACACTTTTACAACCCAAGTTCAATTCACCACCACATTGTGTTTTTCCATTCAACTTACCCCAAAGATGCTTGTCAAAAAACAAAACATAATATGCCACCTTAACATGCCATGTCATCAGGAAATAAAATATTTGCCACCTAGACCTACCATGTGATTGATAAATATGACATAATTATAATATGTACCTTAATCCTTTATACTGAAATTAAACATTACAAGGGTAACAAATGTTCTCAAATTGGAATGACTTTCTAATGCCAACTGGAAAGAAATAGAAAATACTTGCCAATTAGGAAAACATGTCACATTTAGATTCTAACAAGACAAGATTTAATTTTCATCACCTTCATTATCATCATCACATTCACAGGTGGTGATCATCTTGTCAACTAAGACCTATGCATGGATGACCAATTCACCAAACAATGCATTCACATTTTGAGAGGGGGCAACTACATGCTTTGGTTAGATTTGTATTATTAGCCTTACATAGTTTGCATTATTTCCCAAATCAAACATATCAATCTTTATGTTTGTTTCTTTGGTGAATTTTGACCTTGGCCCCCTTGTTTTTTTATGCAACACATTTTCCAATTTTTTGATAATTGTGCATCCTTTGCAAAAAAATTTGTTCAACATGCATTAAAAGTACAAATGATTGAATTGAAATATGGATTAATATTGATCTGTGTAAATTTGTATTACTCATGCTTAACTATTGCAACAAAACCTTTATAATTTGCCATCATCTAAGGGTAAAAATAGATTGTAATGGATTTTTCTTGATGTCAAAAAGGCATAATTTATTGAGTTGGACACATATGATCATATAAAATCCATATACAAGTTGAGAATTCCAATTGAATGGAGTCAAACAAGTGAAATCTATTTCCTTCTCCTTTTAACTTTGAAATAAGTAAACCAAAATCATTAATATTCAAAGATGGTTTTTGCAATTAAAACAATTCTTTGATCATAATCCATAAGCACATTCCTATGGGCTTGAAAATGCATAACACATAATACAATAACTTGTTAATAGCTTGTACAACTTGTCAATTAAATGGTCAATATGACCATATGTGTTTTTATATATTGCACTTGCTTCCATAAAATGTTGTGATACAATGAAATATTTTCACTCATGGTGAGAAAATGGTCAAAAACCTTGTTATACTTTGAATTTTATTTCACATTAAATCAAAGTTAAAAAGCATTGATTTGTTTTTGGGGGTGAAATTTTGTTATTTGACCTAACAAATATGATTTCAAACCATATTAAAGATTTTTCATGAAAAAATGGCCCAAATCTATCATATGCTGATAGGAAAAAACATGAATTATTAGATTAATTTAATAGGTTTTTGTAGGTAGCCAAAAGTATAAAAACTCATTTCAGTTTTGTAAAAAAATCTTATTTAATTAGGTACATTTTCTTTTTGACATAACAATTTTGTCTACATGAAAAAATTGAGATAAAAAAACCCACTCCTAACCAATTGATCCTTGGTGTCATGTTTGTGATTTTAAGCAAATGTTTTTGGAAAAAATCTTTGGTTAGTTTCAATCATATTTAAAGTTTGGGGTTATAGATTATGTCTTTTTTTTTAACAACAATATATGACATAATCTTTTGATGATTATCATTAGTGATTTTTGTTTTCAAATTTGAGATTTTGCATCATTGTTTAACATCCCAAAAAATATTTAACATTAAATGGCAACATGTTTAAATAACTTTAAAAAAGTTTAAATATTGCTTTAAAAAAGTCCAAATGTGGCAAAAATAATTTCCCAAAAAAGAATCTTGATTTTATTTTATTTTTTCAAAAAAGGAAAAAGGAATAGTGTGATAGAAATTTTCTTTTTCACTTTCATTTTTTTTTAATTTGGGAAAAATTTCAAAGAAAAAAACCTTGCTGATTATCATACATTCATAGTAATGACATTTTTATTTTATTTTGTTGAACATGAATTTTTCATAAAATTGTGAAATTTGTAGACCTTAATTTCATGGAGGTTTTTTTGGAATTTTTTTTTTCACAAAGTTGTTGTATTTCAAGGAGAAAAAAAAGATGAATTCACTAGATTTAGAGCATAGTTTTTAAGAGGATGTTGCTAAAATTTAGTGGGGGGTTAAAAAAAAATTCTATTTTGCTTTTTGGCTTGTCACCAAAACTTGGCTAAATCCATTTTTGGAGGATCGCTAGTGCACCTACCTCACAAAATTTGGAAAAAAAAAAACCCTAGGCAAAGGGCTTGACCATTCCATAGTGTTGAAGCTGCCAAGATATTATTTTCAGAAATGTTGAAATTTTCAAAAAAAATTACTCTCCTCTCTGGCCTGTAGCCAAATTTGGCTCTAGTAGGGCTACATCACAAAATTGGAAGGAAAAAATAACAATGTGCCTTGGTAGTAGTAGGGTTATGGGGGTGGCGGGCAATTAGGGTTCAGTGTCAAAACCCTAATTAGGGTTCTTTCTCAAAGCCCTACTTAGGATTTATTTTCAAAACCCTAATTAGGGTTCATTCTCAAAGCCCTAATTAGGGCTCATTCTCAAAGCCCTAATTAGGGCTCATTCTCAAAACTCTAATTAGGGTTCATTCTCAAAGCCCTGGCAGCTGTCTTCCTTCAACCGTTCCGGCTGCTTTGAGCTTTGTGCGAAGTTTTCTTTATTAGTGTACTTTGAGTGGTCATCGATTACGACGTTTCTTTGACGGATCGTCGGCGTTCGTCTTTGAGTGGCCAGTTGCTGCGAGGCGGTGTGCGGAAGTCCTTAAATCTGGGTTTGTTCTGGGATTGGTATCAGAAGCAGAAACTCGGAGGATTTTCTCTGTACACGTAAGGGGAGAGGCTCTCGAAGAAGATAGCCAGGTATTGTAAGCACAAAGTTTAGGGAGGTTTTTGTCGGTGAGGAGCGACTCCGTTAGACATGGCTGGGGCCTCAAGCAGAACGTTTTAGTACTTTGTTGTAGGTGAGAAGACAGGCTTAGGAAGAGTGATAGCTGGGCTCAGATGCAGAGAGCTTAAGTAGTTTATTGTATATGAGAAGAGAGGCTCAGGAAGAGGTGATGGCTGGTTGTGTAGTTCGATTGAGGGGTTGCAAATGTGGTGATCGCTTCTGAGTTTTAGGGAGATGGGGTGTACAACTGTATGTACTAGTGCTTCAGTGGGACTTTGTTTCAATTTTGGACTATGTGCATGAAAGGCGATAGTCAGCTGCGCCAACAAGTTTTTTTACGCTTCCCAGCACTCGCCTCTGATGTCCATTTCACGTTTCTTGTAGTATTATCTTCTAGATGTCTGGGTAAATGAGCATGTTTTTACGTCTTGGGGGACTGGTGTGGGCTTGCAATGTTGTGAGCTTTGTGTTATTGCAGTAGGAATGGTGAGGGCTTAC
>Ga0116228_10002902_pt1 | contig 14958 bp, 6 predicted proteins | sample S1TSphfallax_2_FD_89694 | JGI IMG/M metagenome (GOLD analysis project Ga0116228, IMG submission 89694) | Host-associated microbial communities from peat moss isolated from Minnesota, USA - S1T2_Fc - Sphagnum fallax MG | ecosystem: Host-associated > Plants > Peat moss > Unclassified | place: USA...
CTAAACCCTAATGGTTTCTTTGAACCTCTTTCATTACCCAAAATCCATCCAGTTGTATGTCTGTATAAGACAAAACACATTTAGGACAAAATCCATCCATTTTTTAATTTTGGAAAGGAATAATTAAATAATCTTTTGTGAAATGTGATTTTTTGTAGTAAATTTAGAGTTAATGAATAAAAGATACCCAAATTTACATTTTCCATTCCCAATCCAAAAGCATCAAATCTGAAACAAAATGTGTAGGGTCAAGGATTTGGGTGGGTTTTAATTTAGGGTTTGAAGGTCTTAGTGTTTCTAGGGTTTAAGTTTAAGGTTCATGGTTTTAAAGGTTGATTTTTTTATGGTTTTATTTTAGTTTTTAAGGTTTCATTGTTGAGGGTTTCAGGGTTTAGGGTTTTGATGTTTAGGTTTTATGTTTCAAGCTTTTGGGTTTTGAGTTTTTAAGGTTCATGGTTTTGAGATTTTTTGAGATTGAATTGTTTATGGTTCAAGGTTTAGGATATTTAAATGTTTATAGTTTAAAATTTTATGTGTTTAAAGTTCAAGGTTTACTATTTAAAGTTTTAGTGTTTAGTGTTTAGGGTTTTTAAGTCTTTAAGGTTAAACATTTAAGGTGTAAAAAGTTGAGTTGTTTATGGTTTAGGTTTTTCATGTTTAGGGTTTTAGAAGCTCAATTGTTTATAATTTAAGGTTTTATTTGTTTAAGGTCTAACGTTTTAGAGGTTGAATTGTTTATGTTTTAGGGCTTTATGTGTTTAGGGTTTAGGTTTATAAGTATTTAGGGTCAAGGGTTTATAGTCTTAAAGGTTTAATCGTTTATGGTTTAGGTCTTTATGTGTTTAGGGTTTAGGGTTTTAAAGGTTGAATTAATTATGGTTTAAAGGTTTAAAGTTTACATGTCTAAGGTTTAGGGTTCAAAGTTTACTATTTAGCATTTAAGGTTTAAGGTTCTAGAAGTTGAATTCTTTATCATTTAAGGCTTTATGTGTTTAAGGTTAAACTTTAGGATTTTAGAAGTTGAATTGCTTATGGTTTAGGGGTCTACGTGTTTAAGATTTAGGGTTTACTATTTAAAGTTTGGAGGTTTAAGTCTTTAAGGTTAAAGGTTTACAATTTTAGAGGTTGAGTCATTTATGGTTTTGAATTTTACTTCTTTATGGTTTACGATTTCATAAGTTGAACTATTTATGGTTTAAGGTTATACCTATTTAGGGTTTTATAGGTTGAATTGTTTATGGTTTAAAGTTTTACATGCTTAGGGTTTAAATTTTTAAGTCTTTGAGGTTAAGGGTTTATAATTTAAAAAGTTGAGTTGTTTATGGTTTATGGTTTTATGTGTTTAAGGTTTAGGGTTTTAAAGGTTGATTAATTATGGTTTAGGGTTTTTAAAATTTACATGTTTAAGGTTTAATGTGTAGCATTTAGAGTTTAATGTTTAAGGTTAAAGGTTTAGGGTGTTAAATTTAAAGGTTAAAGGTTAAAGGTTTTAGAGGTTGAGTTGTTTATGGTTTGGAGCTTTACATGTGTAGGGTTTTGAAATTGAATTGTTTATTATTTATCATATATTTAACAAATTCGCACTAAATTGTTAATTTAAAACTTTACCAACCTAATGGATGGCATGAAATCCACTTGTTGGCCACCGGATTTAACAAATGAAACCTTATATTCAACAAGTAAAAATAACAATCATTAAGAAATATAACAATGTCATCCATGTAGACATTTTGTTTCAAAAGAAATCATACCAATTTTTTTATGCAACATTTACAATCATTGTTTTTAATACATCGAAGGACACGAAACCAATTTTACAATAACAACATTGTCAATGGATCCAGCCATCTTGCTCATACCATAAGAAATATAATAAGTTAGTTTCAAAATAAATATATTATGATGAAAAGAGTATTTTGTTTGGTGCCCACTAAGTGAAAATTATAGGTTATTCATTATCAAGGTTGGAAGTCTTTAATTAATTCCTATTCATGAAAAACAAAATTTATAAGGCTTTATGTGTTGAAGGTTTAGGGTTTATGTGTTTAGGGTGTTGGGTTTAAGTCTTTAGAGTTAAAGGTTTACAATTTCAAAGGTTGGGTCATTTATGGTTTATAGTTTTACTTGTTTAGGCTTTAGGGTATTCAAAATTGAATTGTTTATGATTTAGGGTTTTACGTGTTTAAAGCTTTAGATTTAAGGTTTTCAATTTTAAGGTATGGGGTTTAGGGTTTTAATTGATGGTTTTTGGGTTTAAGGTTTTAGAGGTTGAAACCTTTATGAATTAAAGATGTGTTTATTGTTTAAATTAAATGTTTTATGGTTCAAGGATTTACTTGTTTAGGGTTTAGGGTTTAATGTTATAGAGGTTTAAAGCCTTATGGGTTTAATAAGGTTTAGTATTTATAGTTTTAAGTCTTTAGGACTTATAAAGGTTAGGGTTTTAAAGCTTTACACATTTATGGTTTAGGGTTAAAGGGTTTAGGGTTGATCAATTTGCCAAAAATCAATAAGACATTTATCTTTGTCATATCACATTAAAATACATTGGTATGTATTTGATTATTGAATATTAATTTGGTAAATCAAATCAAAACATTGAAATAACTTTTTGATTAATTTATTCAATGAAACAAAACAATTTCTAACAAAATAATATAATGGCTTAGTGTGTTTGCACAATTGGACTGTCAAATCTGAAGATTTTCTAACTAACCTAGTTTCATGAAATAATTTTTTGAGTAAATTTTCAATGTAATTTTTTTGTGTAATTTCGTAGCAACCAAAATTTGTGATGGTTTTTTACATTTTGTTCAAAAGATATTTTTTTACAACTTTTTCCAATTTCGAACCAAATACCACATGCATGGGAGTGGTTGGACAAAAGTTAATGTTTTTTTATGCATTTGATTAGCTAACAACAATTATTCACCCATGAGGTGGCACTCAAATGGTCTCTCATTTTATAATGTCAAATTGATCCTTATTTTTTTATGTTTATGAAGAATGAAAAAATAATCAACACTTTTTGTGAAATAAAATAATTTAATGATTACATTTTATTCATTAGTTGTAATGATTTGTCCATGTGGTATTGATTAAAAAATAAATAAAACTTTAGTTCCATTTGAATGAATCATTGTTAATCCAAATTCAATTCAATTCAATTCAATTTAAATTAATAAGTTAAACTCAATTCAAATTCTTAACCCTAGCACCAAAACCCTAAACCCTAGACCATACAAAAAAACCTTAAACAATTGCACAAAAATGTTAAACCCTAAACCATAGCACACAACCCTGAAACCTTAGCACCAAAACCCTAAACCCTAATTCAAATACCCTAAACCTTAAACCATATAAGAAAAACCTTAAATCATTGCACAAAATTATTAATCCTTAAACCATAACACAACAACCTAAACCTTAGCACTAAAACCCTAAACCCTAGTTCAAAGACCCTAAACCCTAAACTATACAAAAAAAACCCTAAACCATTGCACAAAAATGTTAATCCCTAAACCAGAGCACAAAAACCTTAAACCCTAGCACCAAAACCTTAAACCCTAGTTCAAAGACCCTCAAATTTAAACCATAAAAAAACCTTAAATCGTAAAACCCTAAATGGTAGTTCAAAGACCTTAAACACTAAACCATATAAGAAAAGCCATAAACCATTGCACAAAAATTTTAATCTTTAAACCATAACACAACCCTAAACCACTGGAACCTTAAACCCTAGTTCAAATACATTTAAACCTAAACCATAGAAAAGAAAACATTAAACCATTGCAAAAAAATGTTAAACCATAAACCTTAAACCCTAGCTCAAAGACCTTCAAACCTAAACCACAAAAAAACCTTAATCATTGCACAAAAATGTTCAACCCTCAACATTACTTCAAAGACCTTAAACACTAAACTGTATAAGAAAAGCCCTAAACCATTGCATAAAAATGTTACACCCTCAACACTATTTCAAAGACCTTAAACACTAAACGGTATAAGAAAAGCCCTAAACCATTGCACAAAAATGCTAAACCTTCAACACTATTTCAAAGACCTTAAACACTAAACGGTATAAGAAAAGCCTTAAAGCATTGCACAAAAATGATAATCCTTAAACCATAACACAACAACCCTAAACCATCAAAACCTTAAACCCTAGCTCAAAAACGTTCAAAACTAAACCATACAAAAAAACAACTTTAAACCATTGCACAAAAATGTTAGAGCCTAAACCCTAACTTAAAGACCCTCAAACCTAAACCATGCAAAAAAAAACCCCAAATCATCACACAAAAATACTAAACCTTAAACCATAGCATAACAACACTAAATGCTAACATTAAAACCTTTAACGAAAACTTTAAACCATAACTCAAAGACAATAAAACTTAAACCATACAAGAAAAACCCTTAACCATTGCACAAAAATGTTAAACCCTAAACTATAGCACAACTTTAAACCCTAGTTCAAAGACCCTCAAACCTAAACCATACAAGAAAAACCTTAAACCATTGTAGAACATAAATACATGCATAATTTCTATTTATTTATCAAATTCTTGGTATATTATGTATAATATGCCTCAAAATGTCAAATAACTAACATTCTAAGTGTTTAAGGTTTATATTATAATACAATGATCATACCATCTTAAATATTCTAATTTCAAGTGAAATAATCATAATGAATGAATAATAATTGATATTTAGTTTAACATTTATTAATCATGGGCTACAATAAAATAAATAACTTGAAAGTATTTTATTACTCATATTATTATTATTATTATTATATTTTAATATTTACTAAAATTATAGTTTTAAAACACAAGATGAAAACTCGTGAAATGAAAAGTTGTGGAATGAAAAGGAAACCAAAACCAAAGCCAATTAGGTTTTTTACAATGTTCTTTCATTTCTCCTCCTTGAGTTGATTCAATTACACTTTTCTTCACATCTTGCATTAATCTTTTCATCTCACTTTCTCTCTTTCAACTTTCTTTTTTCTCACTTCAAAGCATTCTTCCTCATCATTCCACTTTCACGCATCTATAACTTTGTGTTCTTCATTTTTCTTATACTTCTCCTTTACGCATTTTTTCATCTCTACATAATTCGTGCATGAGTCTTCATGTCAACAGTAGGAGTTTCAAACCAGTAATTTCAATGCACACGCTTCAATGCACACAAATAACACCAAATAAGATTCTTCTCAAATTTTTCCTATTTTTCAATTGAATTTGCAACCAAGATTTCTTGTTATTCTATAAGCTTGAAATGAAGCCTCTGCTTTCTTTTCTTTTTTCATAGACCTGTCCTAGGTCTATTTTTTTTTCATTCTTTCATCGCTTTACTCTTTGTTTTTTTCTTTACTTTTTGCTTTACTTTTCATTCCAATTTGCAATGACACCTTATCTTTTCTTGTTCTTGTGTCAATTTATCTTGTATATTTTGTTTTTCACATTGAAAGACATATCCTTAGATTGTTCTTTCTATTCATATTTCCCATTTGCAATGAGCCTTTTTTTTTCTTTCATTGGTTCACATCTACTAACTTCCTTCCTAGGTCTCTTCTTTCAATTCATATTTGCAATGAGCCTTCAACCTTTGAAATTTTTCTTTCAATTTTCCAAACTTGCTTATAATACTTACACATTGTTTCTTTATTTTTCAAAAATCTTTAGATCACATTCATTGTTCTCATCATAATCTCCATTAAGGTTACAAGTTTATTACAATAACATTCAAAATAACACAAGAAGGACCATGAACACAAGTTCATAATTGAACAATCATTTTCAAAAGATTAATTTAGGGTTTATGGTCTCAAATGGTGCACACAACTACATATTTATTTTCACTCATGTGTAATGATTTTTAATAATGTCCAAGTATAGAGTCCATGTGTGTGCTAGAATGCATTGATTTATGTGGGTTAGAATGTAAGAATCTAGAAGTTGTTCTTGCATTCTCACAACATGTTATGTCCAGGACATGACATAATGGTTTTTGGCACAACAAAAATTGAATGTATTCGATGCCACTACCTCAACCAAGACAAACCCCTAACAAAACAAAAGGTATTAGTATTACACAACCATTCTCATCAAAATAATTCTAGGGATCTAGGATCCTATAATTTTGCACAATTTTTTTTGCCCACACCTTGAATGTAAATATTATAATCAAATTACATTACCATATTTTGATATTTTCTTGGTATTATTCAGCAAAGATTATTATTTTTCATCATAATTCAAACTTTATTTTTTCAATAGTCACAAGCAAAAATAGAAATAGAAATGATATTTTGAAAATCTTCTAGTTCTTAGTTCATCTTAGGGATTCCACAAGGCAACGTTACAAAAACCCAAAACCAATCATTTGTTATCTTGATGGATTTTAGGGCTACTTGGTTGCAATAAAAAATATGATAGCACCCACATAGACCTATAGAAATTATGTAAGTAAGGTTCTAGCAAATCCCTGAATGAAAAAATGTTTGGAAATAATTAAGAAATATTTATTACCTCATTTGGTTAAATAAATGTTTTTTCCAAATTTTGCTCAAAATGAACATAGAAAATGCATGGTGGCCACTAGGTGTTTTCTTACGATTTAACTCAAAGTGAGTGTAGAAAACACATGGTGACCACCATGTGTTTTCTTGCCATTTAGCCCGAAGTGAATGTGTAAAATGTTAGGTAGCCACCATGTGTTTTTTCACGATTCAACCCAAGTAATCACAAAAAATTCAAGTATTGGGGAAAAAATCCCTTAGCTATACTGTGGAAGAAATGTTTTAATCCATGTTGTTTGTTTCCTCATGGGTCATCTGGATGAATTAGAGAAGAAGTCGCCTTTGTTTGATAAGATTGTATTGTCAAATCAAATTATTGGGAATTTTTTTTCTTATCAATCTACATATCAACACCTTGTATTTATTTTTTTGTTTCATAGTGTCATGTTAGTAATGTTCATCCAAAATTTTTATGGTAGATTATCCAATAAGTGAATGATCTTTTAGAAATCGTGAAACCATGGGCATAAGTTCAAATTTGGTGACATCATTTCCATTTCATATTTGAGCGAAGATGGTAGGGTTCAAGTTGGAGTCAAAAAATGCAAAGATCCTTAAGTGGTTTTGATGCATGGTGCTAATGGAGTTGAAAATTGTTTAGTTGTAACCATCATATTTGTGTTTGATTCTTCTGCCTTACTTTAGTCACATGATGTCGTGGGTCATTAGTTGGAAATGATTATTTTTAGCTTACAAGGGATGTTTTGGTGATGGGGGACACACTTCTGTTTCTACCATAAAAAGATATTTTGTAGGAGGGTTTTAGCAACCTACAAAATAGGTAACTGTCTTGTAGGGATGAACATTTCTCCACAACTTTATGTTTTGAGAAGTTCAATAGTAATGAGGAAATCAACAATAGAATGGATGAGCCTACTTATGACGAGTTTGATGAATACAAAAGTTATAGTTCTAAAGATGTTGGGGAAGGAAGAATGGAGAGATCTTATTTTGATTCCTTGGGTGAAGGAAGGAATGAAAAAGGAAATGAAGAGAGAAACAAGGAATGAAATGAATAAGGAAATGAAAGAGGGGATTCACACATTCTAGCAAAAGGTAGGTGTTTTTGGTGAAATGTTGACTATGACCTTGTTGGTTTAGATGTTGGGGTCTTTGTTGCAAGTGGACATGTGATAGCAAGTGACCCATGGGAAGTAGTTCTTGATGATTAGCTTGGGACTAAACATTTTGCATTGCCCAAGTAATGTTGTGGCGGTAATGACAATTTGGAAATGGTCATTGTTTCAAACCATTTTGGATGGTTATTCCCTAAGGCAATTTCTCATACCATACAATGAAAACCACATACTAGTTGTTGATGAGGAAGGAGAAATTGGTGTTAGGAAAAAATATATATGTTTAGAAGAGGAAATAAAAGGTATGTTATTTTGAAGCCTTAGTTTCAAAGATTGAAAAGTTTTAATCCAATGAATCTATTCAGAATGTTAGTGTCACATTATGTTGCCACGAAATTACTACCAATATTTTCTTCATGAAAAAATCTTGTTGTTGATAGAAATTTTTTTGGGGACCATCTTTTGAAGACTATAGAGTGTACGGTCTAAATATTTTTAGAAGGTTGGATATGAGAAAAGACATGAAGCAACAAAAATTTATCACAATTCAATAAACAGATATATGTGAAACTGCATCGTATAAGATCATTGGTTTGTTGAGATCAAAATATATGTTATACAAGGCATATTGCAAACGAGGTTGTTAATTTTTGCCCCATGGAAACAAAGGTTCACATAAACTAAAAACTCCAATGAAACAAGCAGAGTCAAATGTTAAATGTTTGATTGACTTGTGTGTTGACACAATCTACATTAAATGAAAGGAATTAGAAATGGTAGACAAGATGTCTAGCATCTATTGGTTAATATTTGGAAGAGTTTTCAAGAGAAAATGATGAAGTAAAACATAGTATATATTCATAATATGTGAATATTGTGAATTAGTTTTTTTTTCAATATTAGTGTAGCTATGTTGGTTTACTAGTTTAATCATCAGTGTGAAGTATTGTCATGTGCTATTTAGTTCGAGGTTTATTGTTTTGATTTTTTTCATTATTTTTTTGTAAATAAACAAGGAGTTAAACATTGAAGGTATTTCTCAATCTACAATTAATATATTAAGGAAGAGACGCCATTTTAATGTAGATATACAAAGGAAAAGGTTGATTTTGTAAAATGTATTATGCATGAATCCTTTAAGGATTCAATATTAAAGTTGGGAAAAAATAGTAATGATGCAAAATAATATGAATTGAAGTTGAAAAAAACACATTTTGCATCAAGAATCATGCAAAAACTTGTACCATATTTAGAGGCTGAAATTAGTGCATTCTAAGGATTAGTTATTATGCGTTATCCATGACAAATGGATCATGTGAAAATTGCACTTCCAAGGTTTTAAATGGCTAATAAAATTATTTTTGGGCTTCGACAATTACTCGTTACCCTCATTGGTATGAAAGCACATGGTCATGGTGATGATAGATATGCATATTATTCTAATGGGTTGTGGCTTAATGATCCCAATTTCACAATTGGGTCCTTATTACGGCTATTTCAAAATTTGGAAAAAACTCCAATTTGTAAATGAAAAATCTTTTTGGAGCACACTCCACAAAATATGATTTGCATTACAAAACACAAACAATTCATTATTAGCATTGGTGTCCCTTGTGTGAAATTTCGATAATTATATTTGTAATTGAAACAAAAATTTGGACCTTTTGTTCTTAACTTTTAAAATAATAATCTATTGTGTTGCTCCTTGACACACCCCAAACTCCTTGATAGATTCAATTGTGAGTCCAAAAATAAAAACAATGGAAGGGTATTGAATTGGGGTATGCTTCCTTGCTTGCAACACTTTGGGGGTAAAAGGGCATGCTGAAGTTCCAGGATGAGGACTTAGACAAATGACAAAAAAATCAATTATTCACACAAACCTACACAAACCAAACAATAAGTTTGTTAATGCGTAGTTGGAGCACTTTTGGTGCACGAACGAGCCATAGATAAATAAAAACTCACAAGATTCACCACGGCTCGAACTTGGGGGAAGCCACCACCTTCCCCCTTATAATATTCTTTGTGCCTAACCACGGGGCTTGCACCCCAATGTCATTTTGTCCTGGGAAATTCTTGAAATTAAGACTCCTGCGACTTTAGAGGCCCATAACTTCTTGTGCATACTTCTAATTAAAATGAGGTTTAAAGAAAAGTTGTAGCCCTTGTCGAGAACTTTTCAACGATATGTGGCACACCACTTGTGCATATTTAAATTAGGGCAATTCTTGACTTTTAATGGTCGGGAATCAAATTGGCAATTTGACTCCCAACTCTTCTTTTGGTCATAACTTATGTTTTAAGTACCCAAATGGGTCATGCGAACCCATTTTATACATTTAGGTTCCAAGATCTTTTCAATGGTATAAAAAACTTTTCAATCCAATGAGTTTAGACCCCTATAGTCACCTTTTGAAAATTTGGGAGTCCATCAGGACTACAATTCCCAAAGTGGGAGTTCACTTGGGAATGTGGGGGTTCTTTCCCTCAGTTTCTTACATTCTCAAGAGCATGAAATGTGACTCTTAAGCTTCATTCTTGGCTCACATCTTTGCAAGCCCTTACTTTAGTTGCGAACCCAAGGCTAGGGTTGTGACACTCCTAGTGGCCACTAGGAAAAATGGTATGTAAAATTTGAAACTTAAAAAAAAAAAATTTATAGACAACATCTTTAGATCCAATGTAGACATTGTTGGATTGGCATGATAACCTTCTTTGAGTTTGAAATATTTGATTTTTTTTTTGTCACTAATGGGAACACTAACACATGGTTGTCATTATTATTAATATTATTTCATTATTACTGTATATCACTTGGTGGCCTATAGGTAGAATACTCCTATCATAATTTATTGAATTCAAATATATTAATGTATTTGTTTTAATTTGAACATGATTTTTGGATCCATAAACATTATGGGCTTTGTTGGATTGGCATGGTGTCCTTTTTTAAAACTAAATTATCTTTGTGATTAATGAAAGCGTTGACTTGTGGTTTTCATATCCAATAATATATTATGGTGCACCTAGTGGCCACTAGGCAAAATATTGTTTTCATGCTATATAGATTTTGAAACTAGTATAGTAAAGTATGTAAAGAAATTTATTGAAAGAATATCAAGTTTTAAAAGAGGTAATTTTTCATGAAAACACAAGAAAGTAGCTTCAAATTTTACTTAAATTTCATTTTGAAACTATTGAGCCCTCGATTGGGTTTATTGTAAATCAACCACAAAATTCCAAAAACTTTGGAATGATAAAAAGTAGGAAATAAGTAAGTTTGAAATTGATTGGTCAATATGGTGTTCAAACCTAATTTTTCATTAGAAATTTTAATGAAATATACATGTATGAAATTATAGGATTAAAAACATTTTATATTTAAGGGCTTCACCAAAAAAAATCTACTTTATCCTTGCTAGAATATATTTAACACATCCTTGAATCAAATGTTACATTACAAAAATTAGGTTTTAAAAGTTATTTGCATTTAGAAAATCTACTTGAAACATACTTTTACAATGAAAAATTAAAAAATCAATGCACAATAATGAAAATATATATTGTTATTTATCATTCACTTAAAAAGATTGAATGTATACAATTTTGTAATGGGTTTTGGTCCTAACTTTTTGTTCACTTAACAAGTAGAGTGGCAAGTACTTTTAGTTGTACACTTTACCGTGCTTTCACCCAATAATATATTTGTTATAATACAAATAACATTTTTTGATCCATTTATGGATCCATTGATGGATTGGCATGGTGTCCCTTGTTGAAAATTCAAAAAATTGAGTCTCTTGTTGTCATTAATGGGAGCTAATCCTTGGGTCTGAAATAATTCTTTGAAACTATTTACACACATTGTGTTATAAAGTTGACAATAGTGATAGACTATGTCAACTTTCAATTGTAGCTTGAAAGTGAATATATAGGGATATCCCAAGTTGAGAGGCTTTTTCACCTTAGATGGATAAAAAATGCATTGTAATTGTCCCATCAAATTGATATGAATTCTTTTGAAAAGTCATCAATTTTGGAACATTTGTCAAGCTTTGGTTTTTTGCACAATGTGTCATGTATATCCACCATCATTCCCCATTTTTATTAGACACAATATGTACAAGTTGATGTTATTTTTTAGGAATTTTTGGTGACATTATCATGCATACTTAATAGTAAGCTTACTAAAACATGCATTTAAATGGCATTCAATTATGAAATGATCACAAATTTGTTAAATTAGGTGCCCACTAGGTGGAGTTCATCCCATCAACCATGTTGTAATGGATTGTTGTATGTTATTAAATAAAATGATGTACTCTTAAATTAATAAAATATTTAAAAATAATTTGGATATTATATAAATGTCATTTTAGTCATGTAAATTAAAGTAATCAAGTGTTTAAAATATTTTTTTATAAAAAGAATCAAAAGGAATGCATAAAATCATACAATAGATTTCAAATTTTTTGTACAACAAAACATTCCCCATTGTATAAAACACATTCATCAGATGAATTGGATGAAAAAAAAAATTTGGAAGGAAAGGGTTACAAGGCAAAAGATTCATTTTAAAACCTATTTGATAAAAAAAAAATGTTCAATGGGTTCAATATTTAGTTTTAAATGCAAGTCACATGTCCAAGAAATAATCTTGCCAAAAAACATGTTTGGTTGTCCATTGAAACTCATTTTGGGATTTTTTGGGATTTTTTGTGTCTAGCATTAAACCAAAATATTCATACACAATTATATACGAATGTGAAAAATCACCATTAACACATGAATTATCTTATATTGGACTATTCAATTTTTCTTCATTTAAGCTCATTGCATGTAAATGTTATTTGTAAAAAATAGTTCTAAAAAATCCTTGTATCTTTTTCCTTTTTTGGTACCACAACTGTGAATGGACTTTACAAATCATGGTTTTTTAAAAGGTTCAAATTAACTAATTTGTCATTTTTGACTATGGACATGTATATTTTGATTAAAGGCCAAGGTTTGAATGACACATGTATTTTTGGACTAATCAACGATTATAATGTTTTATTTGATTAAATACATATAGTCAAATTGTACAACCTTAGTCAAAATTGCTAATGTTTTTTAATCAAATTGAACATTTAATCAAGATGGCTAATGAACTTTAGTCAAAATGACTAATGGTCTTTAACCAAGTTGAACATTCAATCAAAATCACCAATGATCTTTAATAAAATGTGACATGGTCCATTACCCTATGTATATACCTCCTACCTATTCACACCTATTTACTTATTTAGCTAGTTACCTACTTATTATTCACCCACCCACCTACCTACTACATACCTACTACCTATGTACCTACATATTTACCTATACCTTTTCACCTACCTATTTATGTACCTACCTATATTTTCTCACCTTTGTATAACCTACCTACTTAATACCCACTTACGTACCTAAATTTAGTCACTAAGTGTAGCCACTATGCTTAAACACTAGGTTTACCCAAATTTTAGCAATTAGGTTTAACTTAAATTTTAACCATTAGGTTTAGCCACTATACTTAACCATTAGTTTTGGCCACTAGGTATAACCTAAGTACAACCACTAGATATAGCCTAGGTTTAACCATTATATTTAACAATTAGGTTTACCCATTAGGTTTAACCATTATGTTTAGCCACTAGGTTTAACCAAAGTTTATCCATGAACTTTAGCCATTAAATTTATCAACTTTGTTAAACCATTGTGTTTAACCATTACATTTAGCTATTATGTTTAACATGGAGTTTAACCATTAGATTTATTAACTAGGTTTAGCTTTTTTGTTTAACCATAGTTTAATCATTATGTTTAGCTATTAGATTTAGCTAGTAGGTTTAACCAAAATTTAATTATGAAGTTTAGCTATTAGGTTTATCAATTATGTTTAACCATTATGTTTCGCCATTAGATTTAGTTATTAGGTTTAGCCAATGTTTAGCCATTATATTTAACCATTATATTAAGCCATTAAATTTAACTATTAGGTTTAGCCATTTGATTTAGTCATTATATTTAGCCTAATTTTAACCACTATTGTCACTTAGGTTTAACCAATGTTTAGCCATTATGTTTAACCTAATTTTAACCACTAATTGTCAATTAAATTTAATGAATGTGTTTTATGATGTGAAATAAACATGTGAAATCAAAAACTTGACAAAAGGTGAACACCTTTGATGGTGTAATCCATTGTTAAGGACTTGGTTTATCATTGTGAAGGTTTGGGGTTTGAACAATTCCTTGTACTTGCAACTTATGTGCATGCTTAAATGGTTAGAGTAGGTGGGTTAATCTAAAGTAGCTTAATGACGTTAGGTTACTTAGCTAAGTTAACACTTACCTACTTACTTGCCTACCTATTAATTTTTAAAATAATAATCCAAAATGTGATTTTAATTTAGATGTAAATTTGATCTAGTAAAATGGTCCATTATTTACCAGTCAAATAGACATTCATTTTGTCAATCATGTGTCTACTCAAAATGACAAAGTCCGAATTGGCTGCCCAATCATGTTGGCAAGTCCAAATCAACTTTTCCAAATTGACATGTTGATTTTGTTGACACTTGTCATTTTGAGTATTTTTAAATTAGAAAACTCAATCAAAGGAACCATGAATTATAGTAGTGAATTTTATAGAAAGGTTATTCAACCTAAATGGCAAAAACTACCATTGGTACAATGGTTTTTTCCATTTGGATCAATTGCCCCAAAAAGTTCTAACTTTATCACCTTCCTTCAATGGCAATCAGTGATGCCCAAAACAAAAATCCAACATATTAAACACATGGCTTGCCCAAGGGTGTCAAAAATCTCCTTAAATAGAAGCATGACATACATGTCAAAACATGTGCATTTATTCAGCGATTGGTAATCCTTGCACATGCACTGCTCCATTCAATTGACAAAAATGTCAAAAACATCACCATCACTAAAACATTCTCAACAATTCCACTAGTTTAACATCTAGCAATTCCATTGTTCAAACTTGATCCAAGGCTCTTTTCATCCCATTAATTTTGTAAGGATGTTGTCTGAAGATTAAAGTACCACCTCCAAAATAATATGAACTTCATGTCCCTTAAGTCAACCTAGCTCCTTCAATTGAATGCAAAGCATGCAACATATTTATACATTAGCCATCATACTTCACACAATTTTCCTCCTATAACCACTAGACCAATCTTTGAATCCTATGTTTTCATGGGCACATGTACCTTTGGTTAAGGTGGTGAATTCCTTCTAGCACCCAAG
>Ga0116228_10002903_pt1 | contig 14951 bp, 22 predicted proteins | sample S1TSphfallax_2_FD_89694 | JGI IMG/M metagenome (GOLD analysis project Ga0116228, IMG submission 89694) | Host-associated microbial communities from peat moss isolated from Minnesota, USA - S1T2_Fc - Sphagnum fallax MG | ecosystem: Host-associated > Plants > Peat moss > Unclassified | place...
AGCCCTTATGTAGGCGTCTGCGGCCTTTTCGTTGTAGATATGCACCCTACTGGTAAACTCAGATGACTTAGAGTTGCATAGTTGCGAAGGCATGGAAAAACTCGCCCATTCTCCGGTGCGGCCGTCTCGTATCTCCCATGTGAAATGCTGGGCTAGATCATCCTGCGACCAGCCAACGCAATATAGCTCTTGGCAGATTTTAAGCCACGCGGCTTTATCTCCCTCTGCGGCTACATTTCTTGTGATACACAGGTTGCCTCGGTCGTATCCTTCAGGAAGCACGTGTTTCTTATCATCATCTCTTTGACCGCCTCCGCTATCTTGGGATAGTTCCTCTGCAAGTGCTGGGAAATTCTGGCCTCGTGTTGTGATTTTTCCAAGTGCAATTGGTGAGTTGACTGTTTGCTGGCAGCCATCGCAGCGTCCCCGCCCGTTTTCCCGGAACCAGTCACACGTGGCAGGCTTGTATCCATCTTCGCGGATGCGGCTAAGTCGGCCAGCTGTTTCTTCCTCTCTATACCGAACCTCTTGCGAAGACCACGCATGCGCAAATTTGTCGCCTTCGACGCAGTGAGCCAGCACGGTAAGCAGACCCTGCCACGACGGCTCGTCAACCTCCTGGCCTCGCCGCAGAGCAGACATCTGAAGACATCCTTCTGCGATTTTTTCGGCGTCAAACAACAGTCCTGAGTAGTCGTGCTCGAAAGGCGTCGCATGGGCTATTTCTCTTTGCCAGGATACACGGGGAGGTGCTTGCAGAAATACCCCAGCTCCTCGGGCTGGTTCTGGCAATAATTGCTGCACACGCACGGCGGCGGCGAACGCCTTGGGGGTGTACGCTGGGGCGTGGAAGCGCACGAACTCGACCATTCCACCATTTTTTGAATTAATAGTTCCAATGACGCGCGGTCCATTGCTGCTATCTGTTGTGCGCTGGGCATCAACTGTGAGGCCAGTAGTTGCAAGGACCTGTCTGACAGCTCTGGAAATTTCCCTCCACTCATCCCACCCTACTCCCTCTGTTAATGTCCAAATCAGGTGTAGCCCGCGCCCCGAAGAAATAATGATAGGCGGAGGCAACCCTTTATATATAGCTGTGTTTATTGCATGTATTGCAGTCTCTTGGTCAGGATATGTGTCACCGACATCGACATCCGCCCATAAAGCGCGGGCATCCCTGAAAGAGCCCCCGCGCTTATCCTCGAAACTGGTCAGAGAGATATTCACATCTTTGTGTCTTAGCGCCCATTTCTCGACCTCTTCTAGGGTCCCGAGTCCCCGGCCTTTGTTCGGCTGTACGCCCTTAGAATAGGGAAAGTAAGGCCCTTGCTTCGGCAATATCCTCCTGAGAAAGGTGAGCGTCTCTGATTTCTCTAATTGCATCCCGACGCCCCGGATAAGATCGTTTACCTATGCCTGACGGCTGCTTTTTAAGTTCAGGCTCAGCCGCCTCAAGAGCGCGCAATAGAACATCTATCACATGCTTAAGTCCATGCCGGGGACTGGTTTTTTTGTGCAGCCATAGGTACATGCAAGTCTCGGAGACGCCGAACCAGCTAGCCAAGTCATAGCCGTTCAGGCCGCCCCTTTCTGCGGCCAGGGAAAGCCGCTCCGCGAAGTCTGAGGGCTTTCCCTTCATGTCAGAACCCTAAGTCTTTGAGGAAATCGTCAACGCTCCCCGGCTCCGCCTCACCGTCCGCCTCAATAGAAGCTGGAGCTGGAGCTGGAGCTGGCGCTGTAGCTGGCGCTGTAGCTGGCGCTGTAGTGCGCTGGGCCTTCACGCGCGGGGCTTCCTGTTTCTTGGGCACTGGCTTGCCCGGCGGCTCATAGCTCATGTCAAATGGCGCGTCTTCTACCACCTTACCGCCTTGAGCCTCAAATACTTTTCCAGGGCCTGGCTGAGGCAAAGAAACCGGCCTCTTGCCAAGTGACGATTCATACTGCTCTTTCCGTTCCTTCGAGCCCCAAAGCATATCGATGGCTTCTCCGGACTTCACAAGGTTGAGCAGCTCCATGCCCTCGTCGTTCGAGAGGATCTTGCCAATATATCCGAGAGGCCGGAAGGACCAGATATTATCGTCTATGCTGGCCCTCGTCACGACAGTGCCGAGCGTCATGGTCTCATAACCATATTTTGCCCGCTCGGCCTTACCAAGCTCTTCAATCTTATTAGCATATACATCCCATTGCTTCTTGATTGAGGCGACGGGTATATTCATGCGATAGAGCCCAGGCTCGCCAAGCACCTTGACGGCGAGTTGCTTATGCGGGCGGCAGGCCGTGCTATCCTCGCCTTTGTCGGTTGTCCGCGAGCCCCATTCTGATTTTGGGCATCCTAGACATTGAGGATTCTGAACACTTGTAGAGTCGTTCTCAGGAGTTACCCCGTCTATAGAATAGCATGTCGGCGGCCCCTTGTTATCTGCGTCATAGGTCCCTTCATAATATCCGCGGCTATTAGGCCTCTTCGCCGCCACGACAATGAAATCGAGCTCACCACGGCTCATAGGCCATACAAGATTGCCGTCTACCTTAAGATTGAACTTTTGGCTGGCCGTGTAAATGCTTGGAGGCATCGTTCTGCCAAGAGATTTGGCGTCTTCGAAGACGCTGACAGTTTCAGCCGCGAGTAACTTCATGAAATCTGGTATATGTGCTAACTCATTTGCCATTGACTAATCTTCTCTCTAGTTCCTGATTACGGTCTTCAACGTCTTTAAGACGACGGTCTGCAAATTCAAGCTTCTCGCGCAACACGATGACATCTTGCTCAGAGGAGGAGTGCCCGTTTACCTCCAAAACAGCGGAATTGAGTTGCTCTGTACAGGCAACAAGAGCCGCCTTGTCGCGCTGCCTATCATCATGTATCTTCTCAACGATATCATTGATTACGAACAGAGTAGATAAACCTACTATAACAAACCCTGCATAATCAATAATTCTCATGTCTTTTTCACCACAAGTTTTCGTATTGTGGCCGCCTCTATACAGTCCGGCAACCCACCATCTATGAAGTCCCGCACAGCCTCTTTGCGTGACAAAGTATCTGGCAATATACCATAAGCTTCGTTATTGATAACCCACTCTACAAAAGATGGTTTATCTACAACTTTGAACGTTTCAGGATGTGTGAAATATGGCGTTCCGTGTTCTGTCTTGACATTGACGACACCCATCTCATCCATAGCCGTCATGATCATGCCGTCTACCTGTTTGAGCTTCTCCTCTAACGGTTTCAGCTCTTCGGCAAGCGCCTTCGTGCGTCTGTCGATCTCATTCTTGATCTTGAAATGAGCCTCTACTAGCTTGTCTATGGATGGCATGTGTTCTTTCCCTCTCGCCATAATGATATTGTTTATTCGAAGCGTGTCAACCCCTATATCCGCATTTCTTTCAGTTTCAATATAACACCTTGCAGACTCTCATTCCTTTCGAGCTTGTTGTACATATCGATCTCGATACCGCACCCGGCTAGCCGGATGATCCTGCGCACTTGCTTCTGTGCAGGTCCGTTAATGCGCTGGGCGACTTGCAGATATGTCTCTGTCCGGTCGATTGGCGCATAATGAATGATTGTGCTTGCGCACGTCAGATCCAGCCCTCTTGAAATAGGTTGTGGATGTGTGTTGAGAACTTTGTCAGGGCCGTTGATAAATCTGGTGATCGCTGCCGTGCGGCGCGGCCCGTGCTTGTCCTGTCCCAAAATGCTAACGCAGCCAAACGAGGCGAGCTTTTTATCGAGCATGGCGACAACCGATGTCAGAGGCGAGCAGACAATAATCTTGCCGGGGATGCGCTCGATCAGCGTTGTAAGCGTGTCTAGGCGAGGCCCCGCTTCAATATGATGTGTGTTATGCTCAGAGTCATAGATCGCCCCGCAGGCAAGCTGAATGAATTTTGTCCTTAGAGAAGCCTCGTTTACGGCCGGAATATCCTCACCGCCATCCATCGTAATCAAAAGCTCTTGTTTAAGGAGCTTCATAAACTCTTTCTGTCTGTCCGTCAGCGCCACGAGTAGGGGAGGAGGGACTTGGACCTCGCTCTCAACGAACCTCTGGCCTCGGCTAATCCGCACGGCCGGACTGAGAAGCGCATCGACTATCGCCTCGGAGCCAGGCGCCGGGACACGCCTGAAAGGCCCCTTCCGGATTGTGCATCGCTCTTGCCAATCCTGAAAAGGCTCTTTGTAATTGAGATCGATTAGTTTTTTAATCCCATAGGCGTCGACAGGTCCATTAGGAGTAGGTGTGCCAGTGAGTGCCCAAGCATAATGCACTCGTTTGCTGACAAGGTTGTAAGCGGCTCGCCACTGTTCAGTCTGTTTATTACGATAACTCGCGGCTTCGTCGAATACGGCGAGCTTAATGTCGTCACGCCGAAAGATAGCAGCGGCGAGACTTGTGTGTTCCTTGCCATGCTTACCGAACCCTATCTTGAGACCATCATGGTTTATTAGATAGAAATCGACATCCCGCTCAAGCTCTTTTCTACGTTGTGCCTCAGTACCGTACAAAATAGCACATGAGCGCAGGCCCATGAAATTGGCAAAGATCTCCGGCTCCCACGATTTCGATAGCGCTTCGATGTCAGAGACGATCAAACACCGTACGCGCGTCCTCGCGCGCCGCATGATCTGATCCGCCGCCCAAAGCGCCGACCTCGACTTGCCTGTCCGCATATCTGAAAACACATAAGAACGCGGATGAATTATCATGTGTTTCGACATGATTTTTTGTGTCGGATGCGGCTCCTCGCCAGGACGGCACGGCCAGTCATATTCCCACACATCGAAAGGCGACGGGACATCGAGCCCCGCCGCCGCAAGTATCAATATGTTATTATAGCGCGCCTCCACACAAGCATGGCCTTTCCGGTACTCAACCCGGATGTCCAACGGGAGAATTGTCTCCGGCGGATAAATAATCAGGCGGTGCTTGTGTGCGTATATCATGTTACACTACCTCTATATTATATTCTCTTCTCTCAAAACATCATAAACATCATTCCAGCCACGGGCGACGATACCTAGGCCTCCTGCGTCCATCACTTTGCCCAAAATACTCGCTTGGTTCTTTGTAAGTTTGCCAAACCCATCCGCCCGCTTACACTCTATCGCTACGAACCGTCCTTTGATACAACAAAGAATATCTACCGTCCTTTTCCCATAGCCACACGGCACTGGCAGAAAGACATAGGCATCAAGCTTCTCCAGCTCCAGCATTATTTCCTTCTTTACGAGTCCTTCCGGGGTCATTTCTTATCCATACCCTCCTTGCCTTACAACCACCGCGCAGATCTTTGCGCGGTTTCACAACATGCCCTGCGGCGTGTAACTCTCCCAATATATCATATATGATGCTGCTACCGCACTGAAACAGCGTCTTGATTGTGGACATAGGCACGCCTTGATTATAGGAATATAACAACCTGCGCTTACGGTAGTCATCCCACTCCTTATGTTTCGGTTTGTAGTTATATGGCAGGCCTCTCTCGAGGCGTTCACGTTCGTGAAAACGCTTCGTTGCTGCGTTCACCTTGTCCCTATTAGCCTTGCGCCATAAGCGCTGATACTCAGCTCTTATGGCCTTATGCGCGGCGCGCCAAGCACGTCTTTGCTCCACTCTTTCGGATGGTGTCATTATTTATACGTCTCCGATACAAAGCCCTCGCCTTTCATAGATCATATAATATTATTCTCTTTTAGATACTCTATAACAAAAGCTGAAGAACAGGCTACAATGGCGTGCCCTCCGGCAGCTACAATACGTTCAATAGTAGCAGACTGTATTCTTGTAAGCTTGCCGCTACCGTCCGCTCGTTTACATTCTATAGCTACAAACTGTCCGTTGATACAACATAATATGTCCAAAGTTCTTTGTCCGTAACCATATTGCACAGGCATAAATATGTAGGCATTATACTTTCTCAGCTCCGCCAATATCTCCTTTTTCACGTTTCCTTCCGGTGTCATATCGCCTCCTCTCATTTATACGTCTCCGATACGGAGCCCTCGCCTTTCATAGGCATGTTAGGCAGCCATTCCGGTGATACACTCATAAGCGCCTCGATGTAGCGGCAAACGTCCTCCGCCTGCTGTTCAGGTATAACATAAGTCAAGTCGTCGTGTGTCATCATCGCAGGCCGGAACCCTATCTCCTTCTTGACCTTGCGCATGATCTCCCTCATGTATGTGGCCTCCAGCATCTGCGCTAAATCTGCGGTAAATGCCCCACCCCATATTTTCGACCGGCCATGCCGCCCATTATTATACCACTGCCTTTCGTGCTGATCCCACTCGATGTTATACGGACAATGTAAACCGTTCGGCAGAACGAGCGACCCCCGGCACACAGTAATAGGGAACCAGTCAGGCCAGCCAGATGGCAACCCTTCCCAGCTATATGTCATGAGAGCATAAAGCGCGCTGTTATTCGCTTCCCATAGATCGGGGACACGCGGGTGTGCCTTGCGGTAAGCGGGCATAGCGCGCTCCATCATTTCTTCAGTCGCCTCGACTTGCCGGGCGATGCAGTTCTGCTTGAATCGTGGCGTGCCCTGCCCAAACCCGCCGCCCAAGACCGTCACTTTGGCGAACGTGCGCTCGACTTTATCCTTCTTGGTTATCTTCCGGCCGTACAGATACTGGCTGCCAAACTCGCTATAAATGTCCTTGTCCTGCCGCAGGTCTTCGAGCTTGTCTTCTTGGCCTGCCAAGGCGCAAACTAAACGGTACTGGATCTGCGCGGCATCGACGTTCACAACGGCATAGCCTGGCGGCGCCTGAAGGGAGTGCCGGAGCCTTGTCTCAGGATCAGATTGTGCGCCCGGCAGATTTTGCGGGTTCCAATCGCGTCCGGACCAGCGTGTCGTATGTGTGCCAATATAATTGAGCGGTATCGGCATAGGCCCGCGCCGTGCACAATCCGCCATTGTGCCTGCCCGTGTTTCGGTCAATGTCGAACGCGCATCGAGCCTCGCTCGTGCGAGATCACCTGCCCTCCCTTCCTGAGTCGCCAACTCTTGCATATAAGGATCTGTGGACGCGATGGCTGGATTATCTTTAAGCTTGCCTGGTTTGCTTGGCACATCCTCGCCGCACTCCTCGAGCAAAGCGACGAACTTCGCCGCCGACTGAAGCTCTTTCTCTGTCACACCAAGCGCCTCGCGCGCGGCCAGTTTCCTCGCCGCCTCCTCTTGAGCGAGCCGGTCGAGCGCCATAGCATTCCCTATGATAACCGGCTCGCTGAACATCCGCACAGTCATATCGACGATGTCTAACTCGTTCCTTGGGAACACTTTGAACTGCTCGCGCGCGATAGCTGCCGTCAGCCGGACATCCTGCTCGCATCCCGCCACAAGCTCATCTTGCCCTTCTTTAGACATATCCTTCCAACGCAAACCGCGAAACGCATCGTAAGGCACCGTCTTTTGCGACAGCCCGTAACGCTCTGCCATCGCCTTCAGGCTCGCGGACTTGCCCGGTCCGGCAATCGCCCGTTCCATCGACATGGTGCATATGATCTTATAAGGCGAGACGCCATAGCGCATCGACAAAATGCCTGCGTCGAAAACTGCATTTTGTAATATTAATATAATACGTTCCCAAGGCATCTTAGCAATGCCTTTAGCAATCTCATCCGGACCCCTGAGGGTCCGAATTTCTTTGCCTGAGAAATGTTGTAATGACAGTGTGAGAGCTTCGAAACGCCTATCGCGTATATAGGCCTCTGTTGTCATCTTCCTGAGACTGTACTCGCTGTCGTAATACGTCTCGAAATCGGCGACTAGAACGATCTTGTCAGTCATCTTCCCTCACCGGATATCAAATATGCCACGATGTCATAAGCGCCATAGCCTACTAGGCCTATAGCGCCCGCCAAAGAGGCTAATAATAGTGCGTACTCGATAGCTATCTGTTTAGACATTCTCATTGTTTCACCTCTGTTATAACAGTGGTATTATCGAGCGTGTGCGTCTCGCTATCGAACTTGTCGAGTATGTGCCGCATATACGCCCTAGAGGCAGGCTTGTCCATGAGCCTGGACGCGATCATTTCGCTAATCTTGTGCGGGCATGTGTGATCCGTCAGTTCGTCGATAAGCAGGACGGCGCTCTGCCATGCTTCATATTCATCGTGTTTCTTCGAAGCCTCTTTATACAAGGCTATAACATCCGCTTGTGATAACACTTTATTGGTCATGATCATTCCCTCTCAATAATAGGCTCATCAGTACGGGTCTTCCCGCAGACGCGGCTAGCCGCGTTTCGCCTCATTTCGGTGTGCAGTAAATAACCGTGTCGGTCTCCCTATTGTAGCTCGCTTGCGCGCGCAGCCCGTTCATAGCCTGCGCGCATGTTGCCTGGCTGTCGAAGGTAACAGATGACGTGGCTACTGCGCCATTGTGATTGTACATCAATATTATCATTACCCACGCGATCATTCGAAATCTCCGTTGTTGTCGTTATCATAATCCCTATCATCCCAAAGCGCTTTGAGGCTGAACAGGATCATCGCCCCAAGATTTGCCAGCAATATTACACCCAGCATAAACATTCTACACCTTTCACTTATCCTGTAAAAAACAGCCTTGAGGCAGGTCTATAACCTGTAAAACATACGTATTATATGCTATATAGCATGCTGTGAGCCATATACAGACACCCCCGTCAGGAAACTTCCGCTCGTAGGAGTCCATTACGGTCATCTTTGGCGATCCTGATTTCAGCCGTACTATCGTGCCTATGTCTAGGCCCTTAACACCATCCATGTCACGCCCTTTGCTTGCTTAATGCCTCGATCTGCGGTTTCAACCTCACGACCACTTCTTGCGGAATGGCCGTACCATACTTGGTTTCCAATAAGCTCAAAACCTTGCGCAGAGATGTCCGGCCGCATGGCTTATCTAGCATCCAGGCGGGATATGCCCGGAGATCCGTCTCTATCGTCTGCAAGCGCGGCGCCGCAACAGGCGTAGTTTCCTGTGCTGTCTCAATAGGCGTTGTTATGTGTTTATTATGCGTGACAGCCCTCTTACGCTCACCTGTTATTGAAAATCTTCTAGCAAACTCTTTCTGCCCGTCAGATAGCTCGCGATGTTTCTCAGCTACCTCGACGCAGAACTCGCGCCATTTCTCTTCGTCCATACGGACCATACTGCCCATAGGCTGGGCAACTCCAATGGCGATCATGACCTTACTAACCGCACTGTTCTCCCTCATAAGCTCTGTGATACCGCGTTTGGCTTGTGTCCTCCATTGTACGAACAAGTTCTCCGACACGAGAAGGTTCTTGGCAAGGAACTGTTCCCATGCCGCCTTTTTATAGCCCTCACGCATGATGATAGATCCACACGCCCATTGGAAATAGGCTGTCAATTTATTCTCTGTATTACGCATTTGCTACCTCTTTCATGGCCAAATCCTCATGGGATAGAGTCGAGCGTGCCTGGCATAATACACCGATGCTATAATCTTTTCACGCTCGTACCAAGCTCTTATACGTTCGTCGCGCTTGACAAATTGCTGGGCAAGCAGCACCCAATTATAATCTACTACATGAGCATTACAGTCAACAGGGTCATATGTAATAAGTTTCATTTCCATCTCCTAGGCTTTTTTAACGGATAGCGTATTTCGTCGTGCTTTGCGTCCTGCGGCACCGGCAAACCTCTTTCACACCAAAAATATCCTTCACACATATGCTCGCGCATGAACAGAAAGTAGCGTCTTGTGTAGCAGTGTTCATCATGCTGCTTTGGCGCGGCCTTATAGGCGGCCACAGACTTGGCAATCTGCTTGCACTGCCAGTGCATATAACGGAGCTCGTTTGGCCTGAGTGGTTCTTCTGACAGGCAAGAGTCTCCTACGCGTGTTTGCGCAACATATTTCATTATCCCTCCCGGTAGCCGCGTTTCGCCTAATGTAATATATCAAGCTGTTATAGTGCTAAGGTTCTCGGCGATCTGCATAATCGCCGCATCATAAGTGAGTGCTTGGCCTGTCTCTGTCCTTGCCCATACATTCAACCCGGCAAAATCGGTATCAACTTTCTCACCCTGCTCCTCTAAACGGCGCGCGAGCCAGTCAGACACAGCCCAAAACTCATAAACCTCTCGATCAATATAGTTTATCCGGCACTCATCACACGCTTCTTGAGCATCTTCCCACGATCCTTCAAGCTCCTCATGATACCAAGCACCATACCTATTTCTCACAAACCCGGCCTGAATGAGCGCCTCCTCATAATCAGCTACCGGCTCACGCAGTGCAATGGCTTTCTCAGATAGTTCGAGCATGTCTTGATGAAGGTCAGAAAAAAGTTGCCCATTTGCGAGCGTCACCACGAGGCTCGAGACACAAACGAGGACTTCCTGCTTTATAATACGCGCGGCGATTTGTTCTTTCGTTTCCATATTACAGACTCCTAGATCAGTTTGCCTACTCAGAAATAGTTGCGGAACAGCATGGTGCTGAATAGCAGCTCCCCCATATTATAGAAATAGCTGGGCATCTGGAGCCGCTTGGCAAAGTCGCGATCCCGGTTACGCATCTCGATAGCTTGTTTCACTGTGAAAGTTTTTAGCATCGTGGTGTCCCTCGTTTGGTTGATGAGTGTAATATAATATGCCTAGTGTAATATGTCAAGTGTAGTATATTACTCTTTTTGCAGTTTTTTGAGTTCTCTTTTGAGCTCTTTTTGCATCTTCAGCTTCTTTGCTTCGATCTGTTCAGCGACAAGTCTATTGTACTCGGCTTTCCGCTCTTCTCTCTCCCTGGCAAGGCGAAGCTTTTCGGCCTTCTCGGCGGCAATTCTGGCTTCTTTTTCACGTGCAAGCCGAAGCTTTTCGGCCCGCTCTTCAGTCAGCTTGGTGCCTCTTTCCTCCATAACACGCGTTCTAGCCGCTCTTTCGGCCGCTAAACGAGCCTCTTTTTCCGCTAAAAGACGCTTTTTTTCAGCCTTTTCGTCCGTAATTTGGTCTTTTATATCATAATAACGTATCTTTTTTACACTCTGAATAGCACTTTTAAGCCGTTTTATACACTCTTCGGCGGCCAATTTCCTGTTTTTCATGGCCGCCATGTTTTCAGCCTGCAATATCTCCCAAGGATCAGCAAGTGAATTTATTTCAGCGCTTATTTCTGCTTGTTTTACAGGATCGACTGCGGCGTCCTGGCGCAATGCAAACAACTCATCGCGCCGCTTCTCTATGTTCGTATCACCCATACGTGGATCCGCGGGCATATGTAATATTAGCTCCAGACCAGGGTCGATACTCCCAATTTTCCGCCTCGACCCTAAAGCTTCTTGGGCATTGTGCTCGGCTATAAGAGCCGCAAGCCGTATTTCGGCATCTTGCAGGTTATCCGCCGTAACCTCGTAATCTAAAGGGACCATAGTAGTATAATTATAATATAACTTAGGCCATAGATACAATCTGCGATCGTCGAAGTTGCGCTCTTTCACCATACGCTCGATCATTGCGGCGGTAGCCGCTTTCTTACGCCACACAAATGACTCGTACAGGGCCGTACACTCTTTCTCGGTCCAGCCATCCGCCCGATGCAATTCGGCATAGACCGTAGCAGCCCTATCGACATAAGCGTCCCATGTCTCCCCGGGCAGTGGAATAGGATCTTTGTAATAGCTGCTCGGCGCGTCTTTCTCAGGTGTAATATCGTTAGGCATTGATAGTCTCCTTGTTGAAACGAGCTGCTTATATTATTGATAGGGGTTTATGTCAAGAATGTTTTAAAAAAATTTTGCTGTATAAAAATATATATTTAGTAGTGTAATTTTACACTCTAAAAAGATATCCCTAAAAATCAAAACGGAAATTTTGAAATTTTGAAATTTCATGAATAATTTTTAGGTATGGGGGGTAAAAATATAGGGGTATGTTTGAAAGTTATTTTCGTGATTTTGAAATTTTGAAATTTTGCAAGCTCACACGAGTCTATTATTCAATTCTAAAAATATTCAAATATATATATGTAGATAAATCTGTAATACTCTGTTTTTCCTTTAATTTCAATGTGTTAGAAATTTCCGCCAGATTTTCAGCAGTGTAACACATGCTTTTGTACTCATTTTGTTCTATCAGAAATTACACTATATTTACGTGTAATATAGGCTAAGTCATTGATTTCTGGTAAGAGTAATATTCACCTTTTTTTATACAGCATGATTTTTCCACTACGTTCATACTATTCCTGGCAGTTTGGTTTCGCGGTTGATGTTTATAGTAGATCATAGTGTAATTCAAAGGGTGTAGTATATTACATACTATATTGTTTGTAATACAAGAAAAGTTGGGGTAAACGGGTTGGCGGGCGGCGCGGTGAAAATAAATTGCCCCCACTCTAAAACCGCGTCTAATTTTTGAAATCATGTGTTACACTGTTAGTATTACAACACGCCCGGCGCAACAGCATAATTGTCAACTTATAAAGATTATGATACCAAGAGCTCGGAGGCCGCATGAGTAACGATAAACAACTGATCGACATTGCTGTAGAGCTCAACAACAACCCGTGCCTTGCGCATCGTGTCATATTCCCACATAGGCATAGTGCCAAGACATCCGCAGCGCACGACGAACTGATACGGCTGTTTCATGACCAAAGTGTACAGAATGTTATAGGATTGTGCTTTCGGGGCTTCGGTAAATCCACGCTTGCCGAGGAAACAGTAGTGCTGGAAGCAGCGAGCGGGCTCGTAAAGAACGTGATCGTGTTAGGAGAATCTTACACAAGAGCCTGCGAACGCCTGAGGTCTATCCGCCGGGAGCTGGAAAACAACGAATGGATTGCCGCCATCTACGGGCCTCAGATGGGCGATACCTGGTCTGAGTCTAAACTTGTGCTTGCCAACGGCACGGCCATAACAGCGCAAGGGCAAGGCATGGCTTTGCGTGGCATGAAGCACGACACATCCAGACCAGATCTAATTTTCATTGACGATCTTGAAAGCGAAGAGACTGTCAGCACGCCAACGGCCAGGGAGAAACTAAGCGACTGGTTTTACAAAGACCTAATGCCGGTCAATATGCGCGCCCGCAAACTCATCACAGCCACGCCGCTCGATCCCGAGGCACTTGTCGTAAAGCTGGCCAAGGATCCTGCTTACAAAACCTTAAAAGTGCCAATCGATTACATTGACGAGAACGGAGTGCGGCGGGCAACCTGGGAAGAACAGTTCCCATTGGAGATCATCGACGATCTCGAAGATAAATTCAGGCGTGCTGGAAAACAAGCCGCGTTTGCTCAGGAATACCGGGTGCAAGCTGTGGACCCTGCCACCAAATTGTTCAGACATAATATGTTCAGATGTGACCCATCGCTTAAGCATACATGGGAGCCTGTCTACATAATCTACGATCCTGCTAGGACCAACAAAACAACAAGCGCTACGACAGGATATGTAGTTGCTTCATGGGTAGGGCGTAAACTCATTATATGGGAAGCTGGCGGCGAACGGTGGATGCCCTCGGAAATGATCGAGCATATGTTCGCAATGGAAAAGAAGTATGAACCTATTGTTATCGGGGTGGAGAAAGACGGGCTGTCGGAATGGATTGAAGAGCCTATCAGGCAAGAACAGATCAAGAGAAGCCTAGTCATTCCTGTCAAGGCCATCAAGGCGCCGCGCGATAAATTGAACTTCATTCAGAGCTTGCAGCCGTTAATGGTCTCAGGCTCGATAGTGTTCGCAGGAGACCCAAACGATCAATGGGTTGTGAGCACCATCAATCAGTTTTTGTCATATCCATCGGGCGCCATAGACGTGCCGAACGCAATGGCATATCTTCTGAACGATCAAGTGAAACAAGGGACACCTGTCTATGATGACGCTAGCCAAACACATATCGCTGAACATCTGGCTCTACGGCCTGGGCCTGTCCTGCTTGGAGTCAATGCTTCGGCGTTTGGTTCGACAGCTATATTGTGCCAATACAAAAACTCGATATTGACAATATTGAACTCATGGGCTTTACCCGGAGACGCGGGACAAACCATGAGGCCCATCCTTGAAGAAGCGCAACTCTACGCCGGTAGATCTCTCACGGTTAGTGCCCCTCCGGATAACTTCGATACCCGGAACTCCTTGGGACTGCGTGCAGCCTTGCGCGGACTTGCAGAGCTACGCAGAGGTGGTGATGCTGTGCGGGGCAGAGAAATTATACGAGGCTTGTTCAGATCGGAGGTGGCAGGTGCCTCTCGCGTGCTTATCGGGCCCGACGCCACCTGGGCAAGACGCGCCATATTTGGCGGCTACGCGCGGCTGGATGGAAAGGTAGATCCGGTGCCAGGGCTCTACGCAACCCTGATGGAAGGGCTGGAGAGCATCATGGCAGGGGTAAGCCAGCAAGCGGAGGATATGCAGCAAATGGTGGCCGTGGACCCGCGCAGCGGGATGCGGTATCAGACGGCGGCTTTGGAAAGAGGACGAGGATGATTGTCGTAGAGAAGATCTTGGAAGAGCGGAAGAAAACGCATGGAGAGTTTGCCGATCAAGCGATATTCTCGCAACATATAAAAACCCTGCTAAGGGACCTGACGAAAGCCGGAAAAAGAAGTTTGCTGGCAAGTCAGACGGAAGCATTGGAAATGATAGCGCACAAGATCGGGCGCATTTTAGCTGGAGATCCAGATTACAAGGATCATTGGGATGACATCGCAGGATACGCAATGCTCGTTAGCAAGGAGCTGGATAAAAACGCTACACAAGAACGAATAACGCCAAAAGAAATAGGGCCTGTTGACAAGCACCAAGCCTTCAAGGTATGAAATAGGCAGTTCAGACATCCTCCTCAGACTTGACTTTATAACGCCTATTGAGCATAAACTCGATAGGCGTTTTTTATGGAGACACGCATGGCAGTGCCCACATATGTTCTTGGAGCCCTTAATGCTTTTGCGGTGATCGCCAAAGCGCAAAACCCTGTCGATAC
>Ga0116228_10002904_pt1 | contig 14950 bp, 6 predicted proteins | sample S1TSphfallax_2_FD_89694 | JGI IMG/M metagenome (GOLD analysis project Ga0116228, IMG submission 89694) | Host-associated microbial communities from peat moss isolated from Minnesota, USA - S1T2_Fc - Sphagnum fallax MG | ecosystem: Host-associated > Plants > Peat moss > Unclassified | place: USA...
ATATTTTACATATAGACATACGCCAACTATGACTAAGCACCATTTCGCTTACGACTAAATGGGACTTTAAATGACTACTCTTGGATGATAAATCCAACCCATATATAGATGGAAATAAAATTATTCGCAAACTAGTCGCAGGTTAGTCGAAGATGACTTGACTAATGTCAGCACGATGTCACAATAGTCGTAGATAACAAAAATTTAGTTGCAAAGACCAAATAGTTGCAGGTAATTGTAAATCTGTGCTCACATATTGGCCTTTTTCTTCTAGTGTTTTGATATGTGTTTTTGCCTGATTAAACCTTATCATAGTCACAACACCAAATCGAACTACTTTTATAATAATTGATCCTACCTAAGGTTCTTCTATTCTAAAAATGTCCAATTCTAGTGAAGAACAATTTGTTATTGACCTCCAACCCATTCATGACCAATAGTTGGTCAGAAGCTTTAATAATCCTAGTTCTATAATGAATAACTTTATCAAAAACACTTTGACTTAAGAACTATTTGCTCTAATACCAAAATAAAATGTGCCCACAAAATAGCAAAACATTCTATAGATCTTTATAAATTACTAGAGTTCTTGAAACATTACAAATTGGATCCCAAATCTTGGTATTTAGATGTATCAAAACCTAAAACTACACCCAATTGTAAGTTCTTATGAACCCAAACTTGGTCCTACTTAATCCATGGATGAAAACACACTACATAGTCCACAAAATGTTGTCATAAGGTAGTTTTTGTAAGAATTTGGGATTTGTGATTAATCGTGTGATTAAATATAATCAACTAAAATGAAAAAGGATTCAACATTATAATATTATATATAATATAATCACATTGTATGGATTTCATGGATAGTTTTTGAATAATCATAACATAATGGACTTTTAAAGGAGTACCCAAAAACATGTAATAGTCCATAATTAATGAATATGGATTCCATGCACCTCATGTAATTTTTTTTAATGACTAAAAGATTCAATGGTAATATGATGCAATAACATTGATATCAGGGAAGACTTTTTGGAAGGGTCTTGGTGACCAATTTTTTTTTATGTACCTTGAATTATGGTTTTTTCTTATTAAATCATTTAATGAACAAAAATAATAGTCTAGAAACTCATCTTTCAAATTCATGTTCTCCATAAGGTAAAGTACGATTGTAATTCTTTTAATAATAAATTTCAAATGATAATTTGTAAAATGAATTGTGTGATTCAAGGTGACGCACCCCAAGCTCCTTGATGGACTCAATTGTAAGTCCAAAGGTGAACATCGGAAGGAAAACGAGTTGGGGCACGTTCCTTGGTTTGTAGCATTTTGGGGGTAAAAGGGCGTGCTAGAACTTCGGGATAGGATTATGAAGATTGATAAGCACTTGAATCACTCACACGGACTTGCACAAACCAAACAACAAGTTGGTTTGTGCGTAGTTGGAGCACTTTGGTGCACGGACGAGCCATGGGCAAACTCAGATTCATTAGACTCACCACAGCCTGGACTTGGGGGAAGCCACCACCTTCCCCCTTATAGTATACTCTATGTTTAGCCATGGGACCATGACCAGCACCCAAATGTCATTTTGTCGAGGGACTCCCAAATGGGAGTTTCGAAATTCCCATTGTTAAGACTCCTACAACTTTGGGGCCCATAACTTTGTGTGAAGACCTCTGATTGAAATGAGGTTTAAAGCAAAGATTCAGTGGTTGTCGAGAGCTTTTCAATGAGATGTCGCATGCCACCTCCACGTAAGGAAATCAGGGCCATTCCCGACTTTTAGTGGTCAGGAGTCAAATTGTCAATTTGATTCCCGACCCTTCTTTTGCCATAAATTGTGTTTTAAGTGTCCCAATGGGTCATAAAAGCTCATTTTAGACATCTACGTTCCAAGAGCTTTCTAATGATATAAGGAAATCCATAATCCAATGGGTTTTGACCCCTACAATTGCTCTCTGAAGATTCAGGAGTCCATTAGGACTCCAACTCCCAAAATGGAAGCTCACTTGGGAGTGTGGAGGTTCATTCTCTCACACTTTCCCACACTCCTAGGAGCATGAAGTGTGACTCCTAGCCTTCACACTTGGCTCGCACCTTTGTAAGCCCTTGCCTTGGTCGTAAGCTTAAGACTAGAGTTACGACACAAGGTACTTACCTTCACACTACCTTTGTAGTGTTAATTTATGCAATTATGGACTTCCATATGTGCCTAAAAGTGTTACACCTTAGTGTACTTTCACCCCCATAATTAAATCATGTGATGACCATACACAAACATTTATTTGATATAATTAATTGAGGTTTCGCCAAGTTCATTTCACTCAATGTTCCCTTAGTCCATTTGAGCTACTAAATCCCACCTCTAATGTATGCATTGTGGTTTTTGCTCTATACAAGGTTTGTTATCTATTATCACTACAACAAACCAATTTCCTTTTAAAGCTTCAACTTGTGATGTATGGCTTCAAGTTGGATGCAGTTCATTAAGTTCTTATGAACCACTATTAAAGCGAGTAAAAAGCTTCCCATAACTAAGTTGGATGGTTGATTTTCAAGGTCTAGAATCCCAACCTAAATTCCAAGTTTCTGTTCTCCTCCCCATATAGGATACCCCTAAAGGTTTTTCATGCCTAACATCCCATCATCCCCAACTTCAAATTCAGCAATGTGCAACATGATCACCCACATTATAGAAAGCTTCAAATCCCAATACATGCATTTTCCCATAGCTCGGACCACTTGGAGTTTTCATCAACTCTTGGCACCAAACCCTCATTATTTTCTACACACATAACATGCCACCCTAACAACTACTAATGCAACATAAAAAAAATAGGAGCCACCAACTAGTCAACACAACACCCATCTTAACATCTTTTAACAATATGAATGTTTGATTGTTTAGCTTTACTTAGTCCTTTCAAGCTCCGATGCCCTTTTAGAAAGTATGTTTGTAGCACTTCATCTTCTAATAATCTAGTGCACCAATTGGAACATACATTCCCACCATTTCTCAAAAAGAGCTAAAACCAAATATAAATGAGCATGAAAGCTCACATTCTAAATCCAAGGAAAGAAAGTGTTTTTCCTCTCTCGTCTCCATGAATGCACAACCTACAATCATAAAACACACAAAACAACATGTTATTCCTAGCTTCATGTGGTTAAAGTGCACATTGTAATCACTATGCTCCATCAATTGTCGGTTTAAGGTAGTCTTTTGGCAACTTTTTCATTTTAGGGCTCCTTTTAGGTCACATTATCATTTTCAAAAGTTAGGCATGCATTATGTTAGGGAACATGTGCATTACACTAGGACTCATTACCTCAAATGTTCTTGGGCTAGGAAATTTGGGCCACATTGGCCTTTGTCGTTGTGCTGCAAAACCACGTGACCTCTTTTGCAAGACTCTGCAAGAGTCCTCCCCTAGCCTTGCAGATTGGAAATTAGCACATGAGTAAACAAATGGGGAAGGTTCCATATGCACGTCTTTCTTTTTTCCTAAAAATGAAGGTTAACATCTAAAATGCATGCCCATTTGTGTTTAGTGAAACATGATGTTTAGAATGTGAAAACTCAACTTATGTTGGAATAGTTTTGTTAAGGTGTGTTTTGTGTAGGGTAATGCCCTCATAGTACGAAATTACTTGGGTAATGGTTGACTAAGTTGAATACGATGAAAGTTATGAAAATGTAATCTCCTGCCATACAAGTCTACCATTGCACAAGTTGCATGTCGCAAAATGGAATGCCCACATGCAAATGAGTTTATTACATGTGCATTCCTTGTGAGCTACTACTTATGTTAGCCCTTTTGATCAAATTTTGCAAACACCAATGCTTTGATTTAGTCTATTACAAGTTTATTAACTTTTGTGATGTGGAGGAAAGTCCAAAGAGATCAATGATTATGATAGAAATTGAAATGAAAATATTTAGATACACTTGAAGTTTGGGTGTAATTCCGTTATCAAATGTATTAAACACAACTTACAATCTATAAAACATCCTTTGCAATGAAGAACCAAAAGCGAAATCCATAATCACATAATTCTATTCATTACATCTAATTATAAAAATGAATTCTCATAACATAACACATTTTGAGAAAAAAAATTAATGTATTTGGAAGGCACCTTATCAATGTTTATTTTAAGGATTATTGAAATTGGCTTGAGTGGCAAATAGGTGCAGAAACTAACACCTCAAATGGCTACAATTACATGCATAGACATCTTATCTTATAAGCGGTTACATAAGGAAAAACAAAGTTCATACAAAGATCTTTCCCTTGGAGGGATAGTGCATTTGGCTATTTCCAAGTTGCATTAGGTGTGTGAATAGTGGCAATTTCAAATTTGACATAGTTTGAATTTATGTGACAATAATAAAAGTTATGAAAAATTATGGCAAGTGTAGGAGAATCCATATGGCAAAAGTTGGAGATGCATTCTTGACTAGAGTTGATTGTGTTCAAAATCAAACCTTGGATTACACATTTTTACAAGTCCCTAATATTTGAGTAAAAAGTTATAATCACATGAACATTGAACAAGGTGTAAAACAAGTTGAAAATTCACATGAAAGACAATGCACCTAGTGGCAGCACATGACCTTGACTTACAATCCACATATTTAAATGGTAATTCTAGGGATGCAAACTTACCAAAACAATTTGAGACCAAGGAAAAATCTATCCAAAGGTCAAACTATTTGACATCATGGAAATCAAGGGTTGTTTGCAATAGAGTCAACATTTATTTATCACCTAAAACCTCACTCACCCAACTAGCATAAAAGCTAGTCATATTTAATGTTGAAAACTTAACATTAACAAATAATAATACATAATCAAACTTTAGAATAAAAGAAAAATAGAAAGTTTGAAAGTGAAAAGATGAGCCGAACATGCCCAACATTTACAAATTATAATATAATGTAAATTGTGGTTTGTGGTTGTGCAAGTTTATCATGAATTGCACCATAAATATAATCATAATGCTTTAAAAAAACTTTAACTACTTACAAAAATACAACTTTTGATTTACCTAAAATATTATTGAATCATTATTTGAAATTGTCTTAATTCAAGCCAAAAGACTTTTCCTCTTTTCTCGTTACTTTAAGGCTATGATGGCATTGGCATAAGGGAATTTTTCAACCATGTAGAAAGATTGTGTAAACATTCAAACCACCAAATATAAATGTTCACATAACCTCTTTTGAAATCTTGTTTTCATGAAAGTTAGTATTGGAAAAAAAAAAATGTCTTTCACAAATCCCATAATATGAAAACCACCAATTTTGCCACTTTCATGAACTCACCAAGATAAGTAGACAACAAAGCATTATTGGACAACTTTTTCCAAAGCTTGGAAAAGGGGTTCATATCCATGGGTTAGTCCATAGCCCATTGGGCATTAAATTTCATTGTGAGTCCAAAATGTGATCATCAACTATTGTTAGGATCTATGTTTTGTTTGATCCAAGTTTCCCAGGCTTATAGTAAAACCTTTTGAAAACAACCAAATGGACACAAAAGATTTCATCACATGTCAATTTCAACCAATATTGCTAGTAAACATTTAGATCTAAAACATCCATCACGTTTTGCATAGGAAACCATCTTTTTAGCTCCACATTAACCTTGGTTGTTACTCTAAAACATTGTTTTTGAAGATCATGAACAATTTGTTGGAATGTGACTTGAGTCATAAGCACATAGAACAACAATGACATTGTCATTATTTGAGGACAATGACAATCCACCCTAATGGAAATGCAATAAATTCAAAAGTTCAAGTTTTCCAAACTCGTGTATAAAATAGGTGCCCATTCATGCACCACCACATTTGGTGTCCAATTCAACAAGTTTTGATACCCATGGAACACATCATCCATATAGGTAGTTTGGGGGTCATTGTATGAACAAAACATATTTGTTTAGTAAAACTTCATAGTAGAAAAAAAATCACACACAAATCACCACTTGGATTGGGAAATCTTGAATAGTTGGGAAAAAAATACACATACAACATCTGTAACACATCCTTAATCTTCCCTGTAATGCCTAATCAAAAAAGAGTTTCGATTGCCATATGTGTGTGGTGGTTCATGTAATGCACACCAAAAATGAAACATTTTAATTTTGAACACACAATCACACTTATTTTTACACCCTAAAACACATTCACCCCATTAGTTCCAAATGTTTTTAACTTGGATATAATCAAAATTGGGGGATCATATTACTAAACAACACCATGGCATCCACTAGAATTTGCTTCAAATTATTTGAAGTGGCCCCATCAACTACTTGTTGCAAGGACAATAACAATGGGGTTCATTGCCAATTTTCAACCACATATGCACGAATGGAAACCTAGGACTATTGATCACAAGTGTGGTGTGCATTCTCATATTGGCGCCTACCACCATCGATGTCACCAAACATGCAATCACATAACAAATAAAACCCCAATTGGTACACCATATCCAAACCTTCCAAGCCTTGCCCAAACCTAGGAGGTTTTAAAGATTCACAAGGCTTGGGGGAGGTCTAGGATGAGGAGGTGGTGAGTTCAATTCGGACCTCCCATTGAGATTTTTTTTTGTTTTCAAATTGTCGCATTAGAGTTAACCACTATCGCTACTACCTTGGTGTTGCATGACAAACCACAATGATGAAGTTTGACACCCTCTTTACCTGGCCCCATCCCCTACCTTTCCTTTTGTTGTTGAAATGAAAAAGAAAGAAAGCGGAGAGAGTGGTGAGAGGGAGAGAGAAAAATGAAAATAATAGCCCCCCTTGTGACAAAAGCAAGGCCTTCCTTGTTTATTGATTTTTTTTTGCACAACTCCAAGGCTAGGCCTTGTTTGGGTTCAACTTTTAATGGACTTTAAAACCCAAATCACCACTAAAATAATCAAAATCACCTCCAAAGCTCTAGAGAAAATAAATCAATTAAAAGGGCTGATGTGAAAAAACTAAAGGTTTTTTTCTAGAGTTTTTTTTTCACAACTCCAAAGGCCTTCATTGAGGTTCAACTCCTTAAGGAGTTTTAAACCAAAGTATCCATGAAAATGACAAAAATCATTAGGCAAACTTCTTCAACTCAGGAAGTAAACTAAGAACAACATGACCCCCTTGTAACTCTTACCCCAATTGCAACATGAACATAAAACAAAAAAATTAGAATGCACAACATGGTGTTAAAACACAACTTCCAAGCTAAAAGTTCAACTAGAATTAATGCTTAAAACAAAACCAAATTTAACTATTGCGCAACATAATCAAATGGCACTTTTGATGATTAAAAAAGAACTCACTTACAACAACATAAAATTTCAAACCCAAAATATAAAATTGACAACATAAACACCATGTACCATGAAAAGCTCCATAAGCACAAAAAAATTTGCAAACCATAAACATATTATATTCTAAAATCTCAAATCAACAAAAGAGATTTGAAATCACAAAATTTGGGTTAATATACCCACACACCAAAATAGCTTGAATCATGTTAACTATGTTAACTCAACTTATCATTAAACTAATTGTGATTTAACCAAACAACTAAATTAATACTCTTGAAAAATGGTAACTTCATCACATGATAAGGAAATGAATATAATAGCTTTAATTAAACACTAATACAAAAGTGAAATGCAATTCATTAACTTAAATCAATATGGGACCTTTTAAATGAAATAAATTCACCCCACCTTAGTCATTTCATAGTGGTTAAAATTATGTCATTATATGGTCATTATGTAATCATCGTGTTTCATTTTAATCAATATAATCCATTATTAATTGAAGTAATTTGTTATAATTAATTTTTTGGGTCATTATTGTTGTTTTAACCACATTAAACTACATTTTAAATTATTTTAAATTATCTTTATATTATTTCAAGCTATTATAATCTAAGTTATTATAATTTATTTCACCTTAGGTTATTAGGTTATTTTAAGTTTTTCCACTTTAAATTGTTTTATGTTATTCTAAATAGTTCCATTATATAATTATTCCAAGTCTAAAATATTTTACTTTAATTTATTTTACCAAAGGTTATTTTTTGTTATTCTAAGATATTCCACCCTAAATTATTTTAGGCTATTCTGCATTATGTTATTTTTGGTTATTATATGTTATTCTACCTTAGGATTTCTAAATTATTCTACCCTAGGCTATTTTTGATTATTTTTGGCTATTGCATTTTAGGTTCTTTTAATTTATTAAATACTTGAGATTATTCTAATTTATATAAAATAATTCCACCTTAAACTATTATTAGTTATTTTAATTTATTCCAACCCTAGGCTATTTTTGGCAATTTCACATTGGGCTATTTTAAACTAAATTGTTTTTGGCTATTATGAGTTATTCCACCTTGAATGATTTAAGGTTGATTTTTAAAAATTAATTTTGGTTATTATAGGTTATTTAATTGTTGGATATTATAAGATATTATTGGCCTATTATAGGCCAATATTCTACATAAGTTATTTATTTTTAATTTAGAATATTTTAATTTAGGATGTTCAAAATTATTTTCCTTTAGGTTATTTTAGACTATTGTACTTTAAGCTATTATCAAATATTTTAAGCTATTTGACTTTAAGATATTTTAGGTTATTTCACCTTAAGTTATTTTAGACCAGAGTTTTTAAATTTTATTATAGGTTATTATACTTTAAGTTATTTTAAATTATTTTATTGTATACATTATTCTAAATTATTATACCTTATGATAAAATAATGTAGGATATAGTTAAAGATATAAATTAAGGTATAATAACCTAAAATAATCAATATTTCTTGAGGTAGAACAATTAAAAATAACATAGGGTAAAATAATAAAAAATAACATAAGGTGAAATAACCTATAATAACCAATAATATAACCTAAGGTTGAATAGTCTAAATTAATTATAATAACCTTGGGTAAAATATCCTACAATAACATAGGGGAAAAAACCTATAATAACAAGATTAAACTGAGGTGGAATAACCTATTATATCCAATAATAACTTAGGTATAGTAGCCTAAATTGGTGGATTATTTCAAATAACCAAAGGTGGAATAACCTAAAATAATCAATAATAGCCTAAAGTAAAATATTGAATATTAATAACATAGGGAAGAATATCTTATAATAGATAGGAATAACCTACTAAAGTAAAATACTTTTAAATAACCTCATGTGAAATAGTTTAAATTAACCTATGTATTATAGCATAGGGTAGCTTGCATTAACCTAATAATAGCTTAAATTTTAGCTTAGGGTAACTTACATTAACCTATAATAGCTTAAAGTAGCCTATGTTACTAATGAATTCAATTTACTATTGGTGAATTTGATTTATTTTTACTAAATTTGGTTAGCCAAATTAATGAATTCAACTAGCTATTAATGAATTCATTTGTCCATATGAATTGGTCTTTGTTGATAATTAAAGGTTGGTCACTTTCTTATTACCAATTCCTTTGGACAAATTGGATCAATTGTTTATTTTTCTCTCCAACATCAACATGGCAAATTGAGCAACAACAATACCATTTTTGGTTGTTGCATACAACTATTCATTCTTGGCATGAACACATTATTTTTTGTTCATGTAAAATTTTCCAACTCTACAAATTAGGAGAGCAATTAACACTTTGTTCCTTCCACCATGTTTTTGAAGGGCATCCCATTTGGGGGCCAACAACTTTTTCTTCCCTTCAATTTTGATACATACCTTCCCATCTAAACCCACCATGGATTCAACTCATATGGAAGTTCAACACTATAAACATCTTGGCAAACTTTTTGTTGCACATATAATTTTTGTTTCCTTTTTTTGGTGGTAGAAATCCAAAGGTTTGCTTTAGAAAAAGGTTCAAATAGAGAATCCATGGTTGGGGTTTGGTGGCTAGAGGATGTTACATTACCATTGATTGACCCTATTTGAAAAATAAATAAAAATATGAAGTTTTAGGGAGGCTCCAAAGGTGGCATGGTCACTAATTTTGCAAAATTAAAAATTAAACAGATGTGCACAATAGCAAGAAAAAGTTGTGCATAGTAATCAATAATATGAAATAACAATGCCTTGCAATAGTAAAGGAAAAAAATGCAATGTAGTATTAAGAGAAAGTGATGTTATGTAACAATAAGAAAAGGTAATGCATAACAACAACAAAAGAAAGTGGTACGTATCAACAAGAGGGAGCTGTGTGCCACAACAACTTAATAATAACAAGAGAGTGTGGGTAGTGGTGTGCAACAAGAGAGAATGATGTGCATTATGCACCATGCATTAAAACTCTAAAATAATGCATGTGACAAGTTGTAAAATGTAGACAATTAAAGAAAGATAAGTGTTCAATGAACAAAAAAAATCTTTTAATGCATTTGGTTTGTTGTTTTGTAAACATTAGTACAAAGGTGAGGTGTAGTTCATTAACTTAAATCATTATGGAATTTTAAAAATGAAATAAGTTCACCGCACCCTAATCATTTCAACTTGGTTAAAACTTAAAGTTATGTCACTTTAGGTCATTATGTAGTCATCATGTTTCTTTACTACTTGAAATAATTCATTATAATAATTCGTTATAATAGATATGTTGTTGTTATTATATAAGTTATAGGTGTCGAAGGAAAAGTAAGTAGGTAAATAATATGTATGTAAGTAGATTTATAGGTAGTCATGTTGTAAGTAAGTAAATAGGTAGCCCTTAGGTAGTTTACATAGCCTTTAAATAGGCTTATATTAATGTTGTTTTCAAGTGGGCCATAAGTAGTTTATGTTGCCCATTATTACACCATAGGTGGCCTAGGTAGTCCTTAGGTAGCCTAAATAGCCTACATAACCCTATGGCAACTTATAATAGCCCTTAAGTAGGCCTATGTTGTCCTTAGGTAGGCCTTAATTAGCCTATGTAACTCCTTGTACATGTAAGGTTATTTTTTTTCCTTAGGTCGGCTTTAAGTAGCCTACATAGCCCCTAGGGTATTAACCTATTGTAGTTTTAAAGTATCTTATGTAGTTGTTAGGTAGGCCTACATAGTTTGATGATCATAATCACAATCATGATCTTTAATCGGCCATGATGTTAGTTGTTGGCACACATAACATGAAGTAATTACAAGTTACAAGCAATGTCGTTGAGGTTAAAACTTATAGCTACAACATATTATTCATAATGAATGCCACAAAAAATAGGTGAAATGGAAATGGGCTAGAAGTTAAAAATAACTTGCAAATGAAGATGCAATTGCAAATCCATTGAACTTGTAACATGCAAGATCACCTTGTTGGTAGCCTTGTGTAGAAAATATTGTTTTCACCCAATCAAATTTCAAAGCTTGCACCTTCAAATTGATTTTTTAAACTACGTGACCACATTAGAACACAAATGAATTACAACTAGATTGAAAGCTTTTATTATTAAACATAACTTCTTTATTGTAATTGCGGGTATATGTATGTTAAAGTGGCTTACTTTTGTGATATAAAGGCTAAATTCAGTAGGGTGCTATGGTTGTAAGCTTCATAATTATGCACATATATACTATTTTGATCTTAGGGACTTGGAATTAAAATTTCAACTTAATTATTTAAATGAGTGTGCAAATTATTTCGCATAACTCATTAAGGTAAAAACATTATGGGGTGAAAGCACATTAATGTGTAACACTTTTAGGCTCATGTGGAAGTCTATAATTGCTTAAATTAACTTTGCAAAGGTAGTGTGAAGGTAAGATACCTTGAATCACACAAGTCATTTTTCAAGTTATCATTATGAATCTATTATAAAAAAAATTCAACCCTATTTTACCTTATGAAGAACTTAAATTTGAAAGATGAACGTCTAAACTATTACTTTTGTTAAATAAAGGACTTAATAAGTAAAAACCATAATTCAAGGTGCATAGAAAATTTTGATCATCAAAATCCTTCAAAAAGTTTTCCTTGGTATCAATGTTATCACATCATATTACCATTGAGTCTTTTATTCATTAAAAAAATTTATATGAAGGTGCATGGAGTCCATACTCATTGATTATGGATTGTTACATGTTTTTAGGTACTCCTTTGAAAGTCCATTATGTTATAGTTGTTCAAAAACTAACCATGAAATTCATATAATGTGATTATAATATATATAACATTGTATTGTTGAGTCTTTTTTCATTTTACTTTATTGTATTTAATCACATGGCCAATTACAAATTCCAAAATCCTACAAAAATTGCCTTGTGGCAACATTTTATGGACAATGTAGTGTGCTTTCACCCTATGGACTTTATGATTTGAACTTGTGGACTTGCCAACTAGTACATTGTTTTGTATATGGACTTTGAAATGATTTAAATATTCTTAAGTTTCTCTATAAGGACTTAGATTATGATGATTTTTTTTTAATGAACACAAGTTTGAACAAACTTAACATCATATTATTTTAAAATATTAGTTATAAACTTTTAATCAATGTGAAAATGCTTGAAAAATGTTAAATCCATATCTAATTCAATTTAAAGGTGTTAGGTTGATTGTTCTTGTAAAAACATAGAAACAAAGGCATCTAGAAAGGGAGTGGATTTTAAAATTATAAATAACATCAAAATAATTTCAATTTTGACCATCGAAATTTGAACAAAATCAAAATATGAACTTTTGGGACCTTTTTTGCGAGTCCATAGTGAGCCATTCTAGTTTGCATCTACCCTTGCATACAAAATCATTGGAAGTGCAAAGGTGGTGATGGCGAGAGGTCACTTTTTGAAGGTGACATGAAATAATGATAAACATTATGGGCATCGAAGCTGTTTTGGTGAATGAACCAATGATTGTTTAAGGCAATGGAAATTTCAAAGGATAAGATTGCACCAATTGATGACAAAGGCTTTTGAAAGGTTACTGCGTATGGCAATAAGGTTTAGAGTTTAATAGGTTTTATTGGTGAAAAAGGCAAGGCATGCATGTGACTTTACATGATTTTGCCAAAATAACCCCCCATTTTCAAAGAAAACCTTGATTCAAGGTCAAAATTTAGCAAGATTTTTCCATTGAAAAAAACACTACACTTCATACCCATGAATATCCTTTTTAGAAAAGAAAAGGGTTCTTACACATATTCATTAAAAGTGGGGATCTTACACCTATTCCTTAAGAAGAATGAGTTTATAGTTGTAAGATTTATTCCACTTTAAAGGAGTAGATGTAAGAACCCTCCCCATCCTACCCTTCATGATCTATGTATGTTTAGGTTCATGATAAGTTTGCGTCATGTTTTATGATGAGTAAAACCATTCATTTGTGTGGACAAAAATTAGGGTAAGCTTACACATAAGACAATTGTATGTTCATGCAATCTTTTTATTTTTGTCACGATCCTTTAGTCACAATATGTTGAAATTTACCATATTTCATCATCTTTTATGTGTGTATAGACATTCATTCCCCACGCTATGATTTGGATTGTAAGGTTTTAAATAAATATTTTAACAAATTGTAATGAAGAGTACTCTAACGTCCCATTGGCCCAAGTGTGAACTCATTACCCAAATGGGAAAAATAAAATAAAATATTTAAAATGTCTTAAAGTTGTTTATCGAAATGTTGAATGTTGTTTTGTAAAGACCATGCCTATACATGAATGAAATGAGGTTGGAACAAAATTGTAAACATGAACTAAAAAAAGAAAGTTTGGTTGCAAGAATCATAAGTTTACATGAATATTTCAAAGTATACAATGTTCATTGTTTTTGATAGATTTTGGACTCATGAGTTATTAAGAATAATAAATTTGACATTTTGAAAAATCAAGCAATCAAACAATCATTTAAACTAGCATACACAAAATATCCAAAATCATTAATAATTAAAAAAAGTTAAACTAGTCTTTAAGTTCCATGTTCTAATAGTTAAATTAATTTCTAAATATAAAACTTATGATCATTTAGCTTCACTTTGAAAGGGGCAGTTAATTAATATGATCTATCTTTAATTTTTTTGATGAAGTGTATTAATTATATTTGATATTCAATCATACCTACATTGTAGGTTAGAACATTGTAGGCCTCTTTGGAAAGCCTTCATGGAAGGCCTTGGGATTTGGGAGATGTGAACATGACAAAAGAAAAAAAAACTACTTACTTAATAAATAGATGTATATTCAAGGGGTTTTTCTTTTCCTTTTTTTTCAATTTTGTGACATAAAGATCTGGTAAAGTTTCTCAATAAATTAACAACATGAGTCAAATTTACACTAGAAAAACAGATTTCCCAAAAATTCCCATATTTCAGTAAAAAATGCTCACAAAATTTGTTGAAAAAAAACACTCCACAATGCAATATTTCATATACTCCAAACTAACACTATTTTTACCTTATTTTAAATTCAGAATACATTGATGTAACGTTAGTGTGGCTTGATTGTTTACCCCGACAATGCATGATGGATAAAAGTGGATTTGAAAATTGGACTGCAAGCCAATGTGATGTTAATAAATTTTATTTTAGACCAATTTTCAAAATCTTATATATATATATATTGATTTGGAACTTTGGATAGTTATCATTTATCTTTATTGCAATGTGCAAAACAACTCGAGCTCATTACTTTGAGTTTTACAAAACATATAAAGCACTTAAACAATGAATATTGAAAACTGCATATGATCAACCAACCTTAGTTGAAGGCTTATTTCATAATGTGAAATAATTGGTTATTTTACATGATTATCCATGTCTCCATAATAGAATTGAAGCATTCAGAATGTAACAACAAAGTAACCATTTTTCAAACAAGATTAAAGCAAAAAAGGTCCTGACTCCTTGCACTTTCATGTTGAATTTCCAGCTAGTTTGGAGGTATTGAATTTTGAATACTGGATTCAAGTATTTATGTTTTGGCCATAGTGAACCAGCACACACCA
>Ga0116228_10002910_pt1 | contig 14942 bp, 9 predicted proteins | sample S1TSphfallax_2_FD_89694 | JGI IMG/M metagenome (GOLD analysis project Ga0116228, IMG submission 89694) | Host-associated microbial communities from peat moss isolated from Minnesota, USA - S1T2_Fc - Sphagnum fallax MG | ecosystem: Host-associated > Plants > Peat moss > Unclassified | place: USA...
GATTCTTGAATGCTGGCTGATGTCATGACTGATACATCTGGAATTATAACAGAAACTCAGGATGCAGGTTTCTACATAAATCTTTAGCAGATTTCTATGTACTGATGTACATGTACTGTTGGGGAGCTGATGAAGACAATGGAGAGTAATGGCAGTACTCACTGCCTTGCATCATGGAGCTGCATATGATACACAAGGTTATGGTTGGTTTGGTTTGGCTTGGCGGTGATGTATCATGTGATTAATGTTGCAACATTGCTGTGGTACCCAATCAGCACAGTTTTTTTCTGAGGGTGTCTTGGCTTTCTGGATTCTTTACCCTTTATTTGTTCACTTATGGTAAAGAATCCAGAAAGCCAAGACAAATACTCATCTAAGAACTGCATTGTTGGAGATCTCAAATAAGTTTTTTCCTTTTATGATTGACAGAAATATTTGTTTTTGTACAACTGAAGAAGATATGCACATTGACTGACCTAACTCCAATCGACATAATTTGTTAAAACTTTCCGCAGGTTTTTCTTTAGAGAATTATTTTGATTTATATGCAAAATATATGTTCACATTATTTTGAACCTCTTTTGAAATTTGTTTTTCATGCTTGACTAGACACCGTGGTGGCATGGAACACATGATAAACAAGGTAGTTGAGAGGTAGGTGAGCTGGGGAAAGATGAGCTCTAGTCAATTCTGCTAAAGAGGAGTTGGCCACAAGAGAGGTCATTTGAGAAGACAATTTGTTTAACGTCAATGTGAAAGTCCTTCCACCTAGTTTTGCAATAGTCAAAAGGAGTCTTCTTCCAATTGCATTGTCTACTCCACTAGGAATAGTCCCATATTTGCTTCATCTGTGATATGTGATATTTTCATGGCTGTCAGTCACTCATATTTCAACATTTTTTTAGCCTCAATATTTGCAAAGGAACTCTATTGTCATGTCGGATTGCTTGGCTTTGCACAAGGTCCCACTTATTAAAGAAAAGTAGAAGGTGGCAATTGGGTGGGTGGAACTTTTTTGTTGGGCCCTGCTTCTACAGGAGGAGAAAGGGACTACCAAATTTCGAGAATTCATTTCATGTTGAACCTGTGTGAGTCCAGTCTATGTATGATAAATTGTGTGTTCAATTTTGGGGGCTGAAATATCTAATCCATGTTGACAACATGTTTGTATAAGATCATTTACAACAGTAGCCACTAGACAGAACTGTGGTGACACATTCATCCCCCCAAAACAATGGGCAAAATTTAGAGAATTCTTATTTTAAAGAAGAGGACTTATAACAGAATATTCTCCTTTTCTTTATATTCTTTCAAAATAGCTACAAAATTTGGCAAAACAAAAAGTCGCTGATTTGAGCCTGTGAGTTGGTTGATGAATATTTCTTTTACTGATGAAATAATATGATGACAAATTTTTCTATCACATTTGTGACCAAAACCCTGGTTAACTAGGGAACAAAGTAATCAAGTATTTTGACCAGCATTTTTTTTCCTGAAATTCTTTTGCCAAAAATGCAAATTAAAATAAGAAATAAATAATTCAAACCAAGTGATTTTGGAGGGTTTACATGACCAGAAGTGGGTGAAAAAAAAGGTAAAACTTTCCAGTTTTTTATATTCGGTTTTCAATGTGCAGTAAATAATATAAAAGATTGATTAAATATTTGTACTCCAAATCCAATTTATAGACAGATTTGGCTACATCTTCTTATGGATGATTGCTGCATAGGCTGCATAAACAAATTCCTAAAAAACACTGGTTTTGACTAATGGCCAAGAAAAGGAACAAAAACCAGTGTTGGGTTGTTCTTTGAATGTTTAAATAACCATTGGTTCTGATTTGTTTTTGTTAAAAACCTCAAAATAGGTGGTTTTCATGAAAGAATCCTGTTCTTGACTTTTTTTTAAATTTGAGACCACGGTTATATACCAAAATCAATTATTTGAAAAGTCTGGTATCCCCCTTTAGGCTGGTCCTGGTATATAGGTCTGTTGTAAAATGAGGTACCAGACTATTTCTCAAACTCATATACCCTTCTGGTATCAACAATTCAAGGTACCTACTCAATTTCATGATGCAATGGTATCAATATAAATATGACTAATATGATACCAGTTGGTATAAATTTTCCAACTCTAATATAAATATAGTGCCTCATTAGGGTTGAATTTTTAGGGTTTCATCCACTCCACGTTCTGCATAACCAAGGCAATTAGGGTTGAAATATGAAAACCAGATTGCAGCCATTGAAAAACATAAAGAAATAAGAGACATGATTGAAGGTTCAGCAAGAGAGCAGCCAACATCACTCATGAGAAGGTTAAGTGCAAATTCAAAATAAGAAAATGGGTACAACTGAAAAAAGAATCTGCTCCTTAGTAGATGACACTACTCTTGTGCAAAATGCATCACTAACATAGGTAAAACCAGTGGAAAGAATACAATGTCAAAAGTCTTATCAAAATGTTTCCAAGTCATTTGAGACTTCACTACTCCGCATCTTTAAAGTACCCAACATCCTTGAACTCCTTTTCAAAGTCATTCAAAGGCTTCCTTTCAGCCATGAAAAACTCCACCATCCCCTAGCAACAAATGAGCATCAACCCATCTTCACATCACTCGACTAGTTCTTCAAAATCATAACCAATTTGTCCAAGTTCTCTATGCCCAGCCAACATTATCGCAAACTAGTCAATATTCCAACAATGTTAAATATGCATACAATTTCAATTTGATAGTTTGGGATACCCAAAAATTGACAAGCAAGGAATGCAACAGTAGGAAACTGTTTTGCATGGTCATTCCACCATTGCAAGGGTGATTTTAAATTGTTATCATCCACATGTTTGTGACAATACAAATACAATTCAAATTTCACCAAAGAGATATTAGCTTCCAAAGAAATAAAAGTTGCAACTCCCCACAAGAAGTCATCATTGGTGGGTGTTGAAGGAGGAGGGCCTTCCACATGCCTTGGGTTCATATGCTTGGAAACCACCACCAAGAGTGGCAACAAAACATGCTAGTCATATTCTTCCATAATTGTTGCAACTTTGTCTCGGCCTACATATTCCATGATGCACTTCAACCCTTTAAACCTTGGATTGAGTTGAAGAATGCACATGTTGTGTGTAGTAGTAGCATTAAAGGTCATAGCAAAAGCCATAAAGACTCCAACACATTAATCACTTCAAGCACCATTCTACTATACAAAATCTCCAACTTTGTGTCAAATTCTCCACACACAACAGAAGGTTTAGTGACGTATGAATTCAATAATCTTTGTGCATCCTAATACGAATGGAAAATGTTGCAAACAGAACATTTAAAAGCAATCAATACCTTCTAGTTTGGTTTAGAATGCATTGTTCCACCACAAGGCCCAAGGTTTGTGGTGGAACTTTGGCAATTGCCCATGTTGAACTAAATGGTATTCAAGTTTACAACTTGGAGGTCTATTAGCTATAACAAAGGTTTTATGGTAGCAACATATTCCAAGGTTTCTTGGAAAAAAAACCTTGAAAGCAAACCAATTTTGATTAATGTCTTGAGGTTTTGAGGTCTCAACCAATTTCCTTCCACATTGATTCCCATTCTTGCCTACCTTTACATGATTTATTTTTATGAAACAAAGTTGTAGCCTTTGTCAAGAGCTTTCCAACAATATGTCTTTCCAATGATATGTCGCACGCCACTTGCACACAAGGAAATCGAATCGAATTGATTCCCAACTTTTACTGGTCAAAAGTCAAACTGCCAATTTGATTCCCGACCCTTCTTTTGGCCATAACTTGTGTTTTACATGTCCAAATGGGTCATGCGAGCCCATTTTAGACATCTATGTTTCAATAGCTTTCCAATAGTATAAAAAAATTTCAATCCATTGGGTTTTGACCCTTGTGATCGCTTTCTGAACATTCGAGAGTTCATCGGGACTCCAACTCCCAAGGTGGAAGTTCCCTTGGGAATGTGAGGGTTCATTCCCTCACATTTTCTTTCACTCCCGGGCTTCCTTTCTTGGCCCACAACCTTGCAAGCCCTTGCTTTGGTAGCGAGCCCAAGGCTAAAGTTATAACATCTTGAGGTTTTAAGGTCTCAACCAATTTCCTTACATATTAATTCTCATTGTTGCCTACCTTTACTTGACTTATTTATCCATGTAATGGTTTTTTGCAAGTCATTTTGGGTTTCTATTACATTTTTTTCCTTCATCCTAACACCAATCTTAGTATCATTAGTGGCATATTAACATGCCTTGGACATGACATGGCCATTAAATGGTGTAACAAGTTGTAGCAATGCATAAGATACAACATGTGTGAATGTAAAAGCAAATGTGTTCAAGTTTGTGCCCTCATCCTTAACATAAACAATAATCTTGTTTATGAGTTGATATTCAATGAAAAGAGATTTCACCTATTTTACTAATGTTGCTCTAGAGGTGTTTGGAGCTTCAAACAATCATACTATAACATGGCAGGGCACCCAATCATTATTAATAAAATCAATAATTAACATGAATGTATCAAAGCCAATTTTGGACATCTAGAGGTCAAATGTTATAATGCTTGTAACACATTGTGCAATGGTTGGCAACACATGCATCTTCATTACCTTAGCCATCATATTTGGGATATATCCAAAATAAATTGTTTGTGTGAAGGAAATTTAACTCTATCATATTGGTGCATTACAAGTTGACATAACCAAGGATTTTCAACAACAAATATATGCATATACCTCTTTGCAATCAATAGAAACAAATATTTAATAATCCAATTCTAACCTAGATCATTTGATTTATAAAATTTTTGGTTAAAACAAAATCAATAATGGAATGGGGAAACATTATCTTCCTCTTTTTCACTTTCTATTGACCCCCATTTTCTTCATTTGTTGTTTTCTTCTACTCCTTGTATTGATTCAAATTAACCCCATGTTCATTATGTTAATTCTTCATATTCGTGATGCCATGTGTAGGTTTGTAAACAAAAATACCTTTCTTGGATCATGTCATGTTGTTGTTATTAAAGGCTTCAGCCATGGGGCAAAAGCACACTAGGGTGTCACAATTTTGGTAGATTAGAATCTTTTTTCAAAGTCATTTTCTAGTGTAGTTGACAATTGGCTTAAAATATGAATATTTAAATGATATTGAAAATAACATTTTTTTTCCATTTCCAATTTCAAATCATGATGTTATAAGACATATAAGAAAATCTCAAAATAAATTATTTTAAAATGCTTTAAAACACTTTTAAAATAATTATAATTTTTGAAAATTTTAAAAGTCCATAACATAATAAATTAAAATCACATTCCATTCATTCAATGGATCTTTAGTTTCTTAAGCATAATTCATCCAATGTCCTAAAGTTTCAAACACATAAGATTAACACATTATAATATAAAAGTCCATATCCATGAGTTTTGTAAGTGTGACAAAACATGTGGGCAAAATTCAAGAGTGCATTACTTATTGGTTATCCACAATTTATTTTTTTTTCCATTTTTGAAAGGTTGATTATGATAGCTTTAAATAAGTGAGTCCATTTTTTTATTATTTCAATGGATCTTACTTTATTTATTTATTTGTACCTAAGGAATATAAGAAAAATTGCCATTGTGACATCCATATAAAGTCACCGTAGTGTGCAAACACCCCATGGGGTGGCACAAGATTCACTTCATGTTTTAAATAAATTGGATCTAAAACATGGCAGTTGGATCCTTCAGTAAAAAAAATGTCCAAGCAAGGGAGATGTAACTATGGGGATTCTAGATTGTTTACTTTTTTTACAACTAAACAAATAGAACACTCCGTGCTTCTTGTTAAGCATCAACCCTTTGAATCACTCCTTCAATCACTACTTCTACAACATCAAATGTGCCAACTCCTTGGATCAATTCACTAGTGACATCAATGACACTAGTCATTTGTAATGACCTAGCTTCCCCATGAAGTGCTTCATAATCAATGTCATAATAAACATCAAAGTTCATGGAGGGATATGGGAAGAAAGACCATGGTGATGTTAAAATTCAACAAACCATAATGATGGGAAATTTTGCAAAACATATAAACCTTAAGCCTCACATGCAAAGCATTAAGATAATGACAAGGATAGTAAAAAATGCATACAACAAGGGAACCAACTACCAAAGTAATAAAATCATAGATACACAAATATGCATTTTGTTTTGTTGGTTATTGTTCACAACACACAACATTTGGAATCGTAAAAAAACAATAACATAAACACATAAAATGGGAATCCAAATAAAGTTCATGAATGAAGAGTTTAACAAAAATTTACATAGCTTGGGCTTTGAGGAAGCTTGTGCAATAGTTGCATTGAAGCTAAATGCAAGTGACAAAACATAAAATATTATACCATTATTTAAAGTTGTCATTGCCTTCAACTTTCAACCTCACAACACCACAACTCAAAGCACATAATCATAGCAAGATTAATACTAGCAAATAAGGCAACCCTAAATGCTCAACATTGATGTGCACTCTAGTATTGAAACCCTAAAACCAAGTTGGTTGGGTTTTTGGCTATTTTTGATGAAATACATACCAAGGTTATGCTAGTTTGAATTAATATTAGGTGGATTAATACGAGATTGATTGGGTTTGCAATACTAGTGTTGATATCATTGCATATACCGAGGTGCAACCTATATACCAAACCAACATTAGTATGTACTTAGGTTGATGACAAGTAGGTATATGTCCTTCATTTTAAAAGGACATTTGACAAAACCAATGTTGGGCAGTCACGGAATTATTTCATAGTTAGCCAACTTGTAGTTTTTTTTTAATGATTTAATTTGTAATTTGAGAATACACAAGTTATCAATATCAAAAAAATTTAAAAATAGAACAATCAATTTTTAATTTCACTATCAAAATAATAACCCAAATTATGAATTTACTCAATTGTTTTTTAGCAACAACCACTTGTTATCCAAAAGGGTATCAAATAACCACCTTGAAATCTAACAATTATACTAGCCAAACAAGTTTCAATTTTTTTGGGGGGTTGGTTGTTTTTTTTTCCCCTAATTTGTGTGACATAAAGAATGGTCAACTTTGCTAAAAACATTGTAGCACTTGAATGCACCAACCAAACAAGGTAGAACTTGAGAAAAGATGATAAGTCATTATGAAACATACATATATTAGTAAAAAAAATACCACAAAGTCTATAATCAAGCTAAAGCCAAAAAGTAAAGTAATCATTCGTGAGTTTGAGGGTTTCTATGTAACATAAATCCAGTGAACGCACTTTATGGTTGAAGATCACCCCTCCATAAAATGATGTTCAATGCATTATGGCATGCCACATGCCAAGATTATAGCAAGTTGGTCAAGGAAAGGAAATTGATTGAAAGATGGAAGTTAGGGGGGATCTTGAACTATATAAAAGAGGTTTTATAAGTCAAATTTCTACAATTTGGCAATAGATTTAACATCAACCATACCAAAAAGAAAATTGAATCTACAAAGAAAGGTAATGAATACTAATTTGCATACTATGAAAAGTGAAGAAATGTTCAATGAATCTCCACTTAGCAAAAAAAAAGAAAAAAAAAAGGTTGCAAACTCTAAAAATAGAAATATTGAACTGAAGTGTATAAGAATTATCATTAGATCCAAAAACCGTCTTATCATAATAGTAAATCATTTAACCACCATATTCCCACCAATAATGTTTTGCAAATTTCCTAGGTGTTCTTTGGGAGTCTCTTCACAACACAAAAATCTTGTATTGAATCAAGCTCAATAGCAAAAGTATTGCATTAAATCAAGTTCAATAGCAAAAAGTCTTGTATTAAATCAAGCTCAGTAGTATTGTGTAATTCATCACCTACAAAGTCTAACCAAAATTAAGAAACTTAAATTCAGCTACACAAATTTTGGTGAATGTCCAAAATCAAGGAAAGACTATGAAAAAAAAATGCAAGTGTGTTTCAAAATTGTTTATTTGGCAAGACCCATTAATGTCATCATTCCCAACATTATTTGAAAATAAGCCTATAATCACCAATTCAAAATGATGTCACGATGGTAATAGGGTCATCTAGTGCTACAACATATGCAAATTTGAAAAGTTGTTTTGAAATCATTAATCAAAAAGGATAGTTACAATCTACAAAATGGATGCAATGGGATAGTAATTAGATACAATTACTTTTCAATCATTTGCAAATGTCCAAATCTTCATTATTTAGCACCTTCCACCTACATTAGAAGATTTCCATGCACACTTGTGAGAAAGTAAACAATTTAATGTACCTTTTTGTCTCTATAACCTTGATATAATCCAAGAATTTCTAGGTTTAAAATAACATAGATTACATCATTAAATGTGTTCAAAACATAATAACCAAGTGTTCATCATCTCCTCCATCATTTGAAGTTGTTTGAAATTGAAATGTTATTGAATAAGATGATAGATGATGCCTCTAATCCTTGAACAATTTTTTTTTTAATGCATGAAGACTTTAAACTGAATACATAGGACATAGGCACAAAACTTGAAATTACATATACATGCAAACATTAGGCCAAAGATTCAAACTTTAAGGTAAAATCAAGTTATTCACTTTTGACATCCACCCAATTTCAATTCAATGCAACATTAATATTGTTGAATTTAATCTGAAAACAACCAATGCCTTCAAATGTAATTGTCCATGATAACAAAAACTTTAAACATCATACTAGAACAAAAAAATGTGTGCATCATAATGCATGTAGGAACAACTTCACTCAAATTACTCTTCATCATACTTTTGCCATCATGCAAATTTGCTAAATGTGCAACTCCGAATCAAAATCCTCAATAATCAACACATTTTCATTGGCCTCAAACTACTGAATCTCAATTTGCAAGCACAAACTATTAGAAAATGCAAGATGAAAGGCATCAAAAAGTAATTAACATTGTCGAGTTTGGTCAAGGATACATGGCTTCACCACTAAAAGCATAATTTCTAAAATTATTTTGCAAATTATCCATCTTTGAGCATTTGGCACATGAGCTTGTAATTCATGCATTCCTTGTCTTTTGTATCACAAATTTATGGCATTTTGATATTCTAAGGTTTCCTAAAACAAAAATACTTTACTAGAAAATTTGATATTTACTAAGGTTTTAAATTTGCATGCCACATCTTGCATCCACACATGCTATTTTCCATTCATTACATCCTTTTTAAAATTTATAATCCATGTTATTGTTTTTGCAAGGTAGCTTCTGTACTTTTGATATTGACCTTTCAAAAGCTAATACAAACTTTTGTGTCATTACATGCATATTAACAAAACTTTCTAAAAGCATGCCCAAAACAAATGCATTGCCAAGGAGCTTGAAGTACCAAAGGTTCACATGTAACCATAGAAGATTTGAAGCTATGGGTGTTCAAATTGCCTCCTTCATTTTTAACATAGACAATCACCTTGTTTTGAAGGTTGTAAGAAAATAAGAACCTCTTTGACTTGTGTTGCCATTACTGTTCTTGTAATATCAATTGTTTTAAACAAACCCATTGGGTGGTTGCAAGCTAGGGTGGCTCATTTTCAAAGGATACACCACTCCGTAAAAATATATATAGTAATGTTAAAATGATAATCTATTTTGATATTTGGTTGAATCAAAGAATTATTTGGTGGTTAATGAACTTAAAAAATTCATATGAAGAGAATTCATTTTAGACAACTTTTGAACATACATGTTAAGAAAAAAATTGAAATCCACCAAAAAATGATTATGATGTGGACTTATGAAAATAAAACCCATTTCAAGCCATTCAAAAGTTCATAACTATTTTTTGGTTGAATTTGTTTTGACAAACTTTTTGCATCTATGTTCTTATTTTTTTTATGTCATACATTAAGACCCTATAAAATATGCCAAATAAAAATCATACAAAAAAATTCATATATAAAAACACATAGACAAAAAAATTATTTATATTTTTCAATTTCAAATGTCCATTATTATATACTTGGTGCATATATGTTATAATATTTTTTTATAGATGTTTTCTTATTCAAGTTAAATTTAAATCTAACCACAAATTGGACATATTATTGATTTTATGGCATCTTAATATCATGTAAATGCGTGATACTATGCAAAACATTACACCATGACACAAAAAATGAGTCCCTCTACCTTGCAACCACCTCACTATCACATGACATTCCCTATTAATAATGTTGACTACAAATTCGAAACATCCACAAATCATATGATGTTATTATAACATTCAAAGTAGGCAAAACATAATTCTCCAATTTTTTTGCCACCATGGAAGGAAAATCATGTTGAACAAATGTGAATAAATTCACAAAACCACAAGTTATTAAACAACACAAGGCAAAGTTAGGATTATGTCTAGGCTCTAGAATGCACAAGGTGCTAGAAAACATGCATTCATAGAATCAGCAAATAGTTGAGATAAAGTGTAAAGCTTCAAGTAGAAGCTTCAATCCACCAATATTCAAGACAAGACTTGTGAATCTTGATCAAATTGTGAAATCCAAGCTCAAAGTTGAAAGTTGATGGCAGCATGGGTACTTGATCTTGCTTCCCATAACTATTCAGCATAAAGAGCTTCATGTTGGTGGCTATCCATTACATAAAGTTGGCATCCAAAGTTAGCAAAGGTAACAACTCCAATTTTATTAGGGTTACTAGTTAAAAACCAACCTTGGGTAGAATATGGAGAGCCTCAAAATTAGCTTTTGATTTTTCAAAAGGTGATATCCCTGATCCATTAGGGTCTTGTTGGGTCTCTACAAAATACATACTGGGCCAGGTAGGTTATCTCCAGGTTCTTGGTCAAAATTGGAACTGGCATGTAGCTTATTAATAACCTACCCTTGGACACTTGTTGATAACCGGCTGATTTCTCAATAACCTGCCAACATTGGACAAAGCCCTTGCTGGCAAACTGTGAACCAGTGGCGATGGAAAAATATAAGAAATCCTACCTGAGCGGTGGAGGGCAAGAATTCTGACTTTGTGCGTGCCTTGGCGCTTAGCCACCATATGAACCTAATAATGAACCTGGGTTAACCAGATGAATGTGCAGGGCCTTTCAGTCGATGGATGACAAATTCTTCTGGTTTTGGAAGAAAACCTAACGAACCTCTAGGGTTTTCGACTTCTAGGGTTTTCAGAAACCGTAAGAAGGGAGAGTGTGCTTGCGACGTCATTGCAAGCTCCGACTTGCCGCTCCTCTGCGGCTGTTCAGTATTCAACCCTTTCCGATTTCAAAGCAGGCCTTGCATCTTTCCCTAATCATTCTCGGAACTCTTTCCTAGTTTGCGGTGACGTGTTTTTCGCTCTCCTAAATCTTTTGGTGCTGCTTTCTGTGCACTTCTTTTTTAGCCACTGGGAAGTACGAGGAGGTTTGTTGTGGACGTGATGATGAACATGAAGTTGCTTGACGGACCCGATAAGGTGTCCGAGAGATCTTTTCACTACAGTTTGTATTCACTGAGCGTCCACTTCTACCTTTTTGTACGATGCATTTTTGTTTAAGGTCTCATGGCTTCTCACTTTCGTGACTAGAAATGGGTACGGTGTTTTGGATCAATAGCGTGTCTTTCAGATGAGTTTAGGGTTTGCTAATTGTGGAAAGAAGGAAAGGTGGATGCACTGTGAGATTGGACCACTGGGACTTCCCAAAGCAGGTTGGAGAAGACCTATCTGAAAGAAATTGACATGGCTGGGAATGTGCAACTTGGTTAAGGTAATTTGGTGAAGCAGATCCGTTTGCTCCTCTTCCTAATCTCCCTCCTAATTCCCTCATTCATCCCTCATTTCTTATCAGGCTGCTGTATGATAGTTTTGGTATAACGCCCATGTCCATGGTATGTGCAACCTCCTTTTGTCTCTAGATATGATGAGCTCAGATTCCTCCAGTTCATAAAACTCTGACTGGAGGAGTCCGTGCTCAATATCTCTGAACAGAAACTTGTCATTTAGAACAAGTAGGAGCTGCTGCAGTCCAATCTAAGGGAAGCGGAGGGGGGAGAGAGGTGAGTTGTTAAGATCATCTGAAGTTTTACAACAGGCATTTAAAAGATTAAAGAGATGGAGTACCGAGAATGTCAGCCAACAGATAAGATATGCAGGCCTGTCAATAGGATATGAATGGAACTTTAACTACTGTCACATGCTTCAAGTTCAGAACATGTGGGGGAGTGATGTTCTAGTTCGAGATTTAGTGTCATTCGTAGTTGGACATTCAGGGAGAGTTGCTGGGCTTGGAAGTGCAAGTTTTGCTTGCAAAGTCCACAGTGAAAGAATAGCATGATGCCAAGATGAAGTTGTTTCGAGAGTATGATTGAAAATACTATAGGAAGCTGGAGGAAGTTATTTCTATTCAGAAAGAGAAATGTGGGAATTGGGAGATAAATTGCAAAGAGCTCGAAGTGTAGATTATGCTTGCAAAGTTTAAAATGAAAGAACATGCTGCAAGGATGAAGTTCTTTGAGTACAATTGAGAATGCAATGGGAAACTAGAGGAAGTGATCTAAAATGGCAACTTCAAACTTTTCCCCCCCAAGATATGGTACTATGGGGCAATTTTTCGAAAAAACTCATTTGTAAAAACACCTGAATAACAGATGACTTTTGAGAAAGTGAATAAACTAATGAGAGCAAGATCTGCATGAAATTAAAACTGTTACAAGGCCTCCATCAGATAATTTCAAACCTAACATTTTCTGTTGAAAAGAAGTTCCTAAATCAATGCACGATTTGTATCTTTTACAAAAAAGGAATGTTGTTCCAGGCATGATTAGAGACGTTTCCTGAAATCCAATACATTCAAAAGACTTGCAAAGACCTTTTCCTGTTGGGCTGCGGGAACTTGTCAGGTATTTGTATCAAGCCTGATGCCAGGTTTAATTTGTTGCAACTGTTTCATGTCTATGGATTCCAATTATCTGGATAAAATGTGATTGTGATGATAGTCTAAATCCAATAGACCAGCAGCGAGAACACATCTGTATATGTTTTAAAGTTTTTATGTGTTTGTATTAGAGTTTTTTTCCCCTATCTTGGAATGTAGCTGAAGTGGCAATCATCCATAAGACAAAATCCAAATATCACTCCAAAAATAGATTGAAAGCTTTTTAAAAAGCATCATTCTATATTATTTGCTACACTATTCGAACTTAGTACAAAAATCTGGCAGTTCTGAAAAACAATTCTGAGATCTCTCACAAATAGAAAACTTGAAAATCATCTTTTCAAAAACAAATCACCACTGTGGCAAAGAAATTCCTGAACAAAAGCCCTTGGTTTCTATTGTAAATAATTTCCTTGGTTGCTTTCAAACAGATTTCCCCTCTTATCTTTGGCCTTCATTCCTAGCATCTTTACTGGACATGAAGAATTTAGCTTTCCAATGGTTTTGGTGTTTTAGTAAGCTGTCAAGCTTTGGAACCAACAATTTATCTTTCCTTTGGACAAATGTGCAAATCTTGCACCAGGCTTGTTGCACATGACCCTTTTCATCCAAAATGCATTCTACCCAAGGTACACGAATGATGAAAACATCTTGGAATTTTTAGGCTCCCTCATACAACTTCCTCCTCTTCTTTTCTTTTCCTTCCTCACATGCAGAATCAAACACAACTCGTTTAGCTCTATCATCTTAAGATATAAAAGCAAAAGGTGGGGAATCAGATTTTTAAAATTCAAGAGGACTTGATGAACCTGCTTCACCTTGAAGAATTGGGCACTTGTAGAATTGGGCCCATGTTCCTTGGAAGCATGATGACAAATTGCAAATATTGGAAATTCAAACATGGGGAAATCTGAACCCTAAACTTGAAAAAAACACTGGAAAAATAAAGGGTTGATAAACAAACTTGATGGAATTAAAATTCAAACTAAGTTGTAGTTTATAAAAACAAAACCCAACAAAGTGAATCCCAACAAAGCCAAACCCAACAGAACCCAGCAAAACACTAGTGAAAGTTTGAGAACTTGAGACTTGAAAGGAAATCTTAGAAATTGGAAACATCCAAGTCACTGAAAACTAGTTTGTAGCAGGCAACAGCTTGAACAACAATATTAGCAACAACTTGAATAACAAATTTGCATTGAACACTGAGCATTAGTAACACAGAAATTTTAAGTTGTAGGGGAGGTTCCCATACAAGTGGGTTCTCCTGAGGGAGGGTCACACGAGGGCAGTAGCCCAAGGGCATTCCTGACTGATGGAGAGCACACGAGTATGAGAACCTCTACATACTTAAAAATCTCTTCTTTTTCTTTCCTCCATTCTTTCCTTCTTGTTTTTTTTAATTTTCCTGATATGTCCCTTTTCTTGTGTTGAAAGTTTCCTGATCCATATCATCAAAAAAAATCTTTCCATGGGAACATGGGAACGTAGAAATATAGCGAGATCTCCCCCACTGCATAACTCCCTAGGGATCTTCTGCTGGGGGAGATCCCTCAAAATACAAAGAGAAATAAAAAGAGAGGTTTTTACTTTGGAAATGGGGAGTCGCAATGCACCAATTTACCTTAGGCCTTAGATAATATCTTTTTTGAGCATTCTCGATTTCCAACTTCAGTATCCCGTTTTGAGAATTCACAGTCCCATTCAACGCCCAAAAAACCGCAGCCACAACTCCATCCATGCAACATGCTTGCTGAACTTCATGACTCATGAATTATAGTATCTTTCCCTCGTGAACTATCAACCATAAGCGCTCAGAATTCATCCAATTCTGAGAGCAAAATTCAATCAACAACTGCATCAAAATGGAAAACAGAATTAGTCCATTCTTTGATTTTGGGTTTTTGGAAATACTAGGAACCAGCTGTTCTGTGATAAATCAATGAACCACCCAACATTGTATGCACTATTACCCATAACAACTTGAATGTATTTCACC
>Ga0116228_10002911_pt1 | contig 14942 bp, 8 predicted proteins | sample S1TSphfallax_2_FD_89694 | JGI IMG/M metagenome (GOLD analysis project Ga0116228, IMG submission 89694) | Host-associated microbial communities from peat moss isolated from Minnesota, USA - S1T2_Fc - Sphagnum fallax MG | ecosystem: Host-associated > Plants > Peat moss > Unclassified | place: USA...
AAAAAACTTTAAAATTTGCATGACAACATTTTGGAACTCAAAGTTCACTTTGAGTCAAAATTAATTTTGATCCAACAATTAGATGAAAAGGATTGGATAAAATTAATGTACATAAAAGATATAACTTACAATTTTTCAACCACCACAAAGCTTCATGTTTGTGGTTCATAAAATATTACCAAACAAAAGAAAATTGAAAAATAATGCAATGACCGTTTATAAAAGCTCGTCCTTTTTGTTATGGTAGTGGTATTTTTGTTAAAATATATATTATTATGCATTTATTATTCAAAAATGCAAAAAACACTTTTTTTTAATGAAATTTCATCCAAAAACTTTAAATCTCTAAATGGTCCTAGATTTAATTCATGTATGTCAATAGCATACACCATAAAAAGAATTCCACCCAAGAATTCCATTCACAACCTTAGTTTTGAAGTAAATATGCAATTTTTCCAAACTTTGTGATAAGCATTATTTTGTCACAAATACATTCCATACATTCAAGTTTTTCATTTTTTGTTAGATTTTTTTCAATAATTGACTAGATTCAGCTTAAAGTTAATCAAATATACTTAAAACAACCAAAAATAATTCAAGATATGATGCCCATACAATACCAAAAAAATTAATTGCAAAACAATAATACTTGTGACTATAATTTTTGGGGGGTTTAGTGTGTTTATGTCTTACTATATCTAACAATCTATCAATGTTATACATTAGAAAAAGACCTTATAATTTAAGAAAAAAATATCAAAAATACAATCAAACACACTTTTAATTTTTCAAAGGAAAAAATCCAAGCCAATCTCTCCTAATGTCAATAATTATAAATACAATATAAATCGGACATTAAAAGGAAATACAAATGTTTTTGTTGAAGAAAATTAACCATGCAATAAAATATTGTAATTTAAAATTACCAAAGATAAAGCAATTGCAATTCAATCCAACATTAGTATTCAAAATAACAAATTATATGTAGTTATTATGATTATTGAGGATGGGAATGATAATTCATGGTATTTAGATATCAAAACCACAAATCATATGTCACATGACATTGAATCATTTCTAACATATAATAAATGGGAAAATGAACAACTTGCGTATTTGGGTGATAACTCTACACACCAAATAATTGGACAAGGCAATATGTCCATAAAGTTGAATAATGGCCAAGTTAAAGAAATAACTAATGTGTTACATGTGCCTAAGTTTTAGAAGAATTTATTCTTTGCAAAGCAATATTATCAAGCAAGCGGAAAAATTGTTATAAAATTCAATAATTATAATCATACTTCACATCAAGACATCACAAGCAAAAAAGGCACATCATTTATATAGAAATAATTTATATATTTTTCATGCCATTTTTACATTTTGAAGCCCACAAATTTTGCACAAACATATTTATTTATGATTTTCACAAAGATTTTATTGATATTTCATGATATTGTAGTTTTGTGATATAAAAAATCCTAGTTGAAGATCAATAGTTGCAATGATTTATCTCCATCATGATGAAATTTTAAAAGAATGCATGGGTTTTTAATTGGCTTAGGTTATAAACTTGTTGAATTCATTGGTGTAATTTGCGTGTGGGCCAGAACATCTAAGGGCACCACAAACTTGTTGTGGTTTCAAACTTCCATGATAATCTAGACACCAAAGTCTAGGACCCAAGGACCTCAAAAAGGTTTTGGGTAAAAAATACAAAAAATGTTGTCCTAAGGTTGCAAAAGCATAGGTTGCCTATGCATAAAGGTGCAAACAAGATACAATGAGCCAACATAATTACTTTATAATAAGATTACATGTCCTTTTTTCTTAAAAAAAACATTTTCATCCAAATGAATTTCAGAAAAAAAATTCTTGCAATTTGTTATTATAAATGTTTATAGTTGTTTTAGTACATGACATGTTTTTTTGTTTATCATTTTTGAATAATATAATTTTTTGAAAGTGTTTTGATTCTTTGTAAATTTAGTGTTTTATCTATAAATAATGATAAAAAATTTAGATCATAACCAAAAATTCACTTTTTACAATTTTATGTTTATAATAAGCTACATTTTTTCTTAATACATCATGTAGATTATACCTCATTTATACATGATAAAGGACTTTCAAAGTTCTAAAATTTTAGATCAATTTTGGAAAGTTCTTTGAATTTTTAAAGTCTTAGAAATCCACATATTTTAAAGTATGAGTGTTTTTTCATGTGGTTAATAGGACCTTATCCTCTTAATTTTTTCCCATCAAATGTGTTTTATTGTATAAGTCCTTTTGATAGTCCTTTGTAAAATTGACTCCTATCTAACACCATAGGTGTTCACTTTTAAAGGTTTTAAATCAAAATTTAAATTTAAAATTTCATCAAATGGATTTTTTGTTTGAATTCTTTGACATTTACATGAATGAAAAAGCAACAATTTGCCATGATTGCTATGGCTTCAAATGGAAGAAACATAAATATTTATCCTATTTTGACTATTTTTCTTTGCAATCCGACACCCATTTGGTTCATTAGATTGTGACTGCACCCATAAGTATAGGCTACAAAGAAAAAGATGATATGAAATGACGTTATGAAATGCTAAAGTACCTAGCATGCAATGTGCCTAGGTTTTTTTTTCAATGCTTGCTAGGTTTAAGCATGGACATAAACTTGTTTCATCTATCCACCAATGATGGTTTTTTTCCCCACTTTTTAACCTTTTGTTCTTTTTATATGTGTTTGGAAATTGCTCAAGTAAAATACAAAGCTTGACAAAAAAGAAAACCATGTGTGATGGTGGTTTTGTTTCATCTTTTGGGTCTCCATGTTTTTCAACTCTTCATCCCTTAACAATTTTGTTTGGCCCACAAAACTTTTCATGTCTTTGTGCTCTCCTTTTCTACCTATGCATAAATAATCCAATGGTGTTGGCAATAGTCTATGCACCCAAATTTGTCACATGAAAAGAGAACCCTTTGCAAGTTAGTCTTGAATTCATCTAGAACCCCAAAACAATCTTTTGGTACATTTCTTCTCCCTTCCGGTTTTCTCACAACTTCATTCAAAATATCAAGGTGTGTCTCATTTCATATGTTATTGTTTTCATAGATGTTTCTTCTATGTCCTCTCTTTCATGCAATATTTTGCAAGTGTTTGGTATGTTTTTTCTTCTTCCTTACAATGTCTTGCAACTTTGCAAATACTAGGATGCATGTAATTTGTGTCCCCTATTGTTTTACTTGATGCTTCAAATATGTTTTCTTTTCTTGCAATTTACAATTCTTTGGTATAATGTCTTTTTTTCTTTTTCGCAAGTTTTTGTGACATTCTTCATAGGAAAAATTGTGTCATTTACATTTGTTATCATTTTATAAGCTTTTAATATTCTTCTTTCTTGCACTATGGAACTTTTTGGTACACGTCTTTTTTCTTCCTTGCAATTGTCTTACAACTTCATTTACATCTATTGTTGTTTTATTGGATGTTTTTGGTGTATCTTCTTTCTTGCAAATAAAAAAATTATTATACTTTTCAATGTCTTCATATGTAAAAATAAATAATTAATTAAGGTGGCAAACATGCCAATTGGGATAGACATGGTGGCATGTGTCTAGAACATGTCGGTAGATGGGGCCTCTTTTAAGTCCATTTCAAATGCATTACAAATCGGCAACTCAAGGCAATTACAAAGGCCCATGTATAGGGCATTTGGTCATCATTGTTAAATGTTTTGTCACATGAATGTTGATGAAGTTTGTAGAAAAATAAAAAAGTTGTACTACCCATCCATGAACTTATGCTGAAAATAACTCATATCCTTTGAGAACAACAAAAATCAAACTTGCACACAACATTTTTTTTAAAACCAGCCTTGTTCAAAACATTGCACATGATTACTCTCCATGTTCAACTTTTAGAAAAATAAACACCCGCCACCAATGCCTAATTATGTGGGAAAACATCTTACAAATAACAAAATTGGATGCCTAATTGCTTCAAAGAAAAGTAATTATGAACCTTGAACAATCATTTTGCAAAAGAAAATTGGAAGCAGGGATGGATGTTAGGGCTTGCCCAAAACAATGCTACACATATTCTATACATAAAAACTTTTCATGAAAGGGCAATTTTTAAGGGTAGACTTGTCAATTTGCTTCAGGTAGCTTAGACTTTCAACTACCTAGACAATTTTTAGGCTACCTAAGACTTTAAACTCAATGATAAATGACCTACATGGCATGGTTGTTTTGGTATTTTGTATTTAGGTTCTAACCCAATGGCATGCAAGTGAAAGTCCAACCGCCTTCTACCACCGAGTTTAGCTTTGGTGTGCCAATGACTTGTCAAGTTAGGTCTACTATTGTGCTTCCAGAAAAATAAAATAAAATCAAGGGCAGTATTTTAAAAACTTAAAATTGTAGCTCATTCCAAAATAGAATGGCCAACTTCTAAATGTGAGATATGTCAACTTCAAAACATAATTTTACATGTCCAAGATTTGTAACTGTATCTAGAAGGTGCGTTAAATCCATAACATTTCTTCTTGTCATGAGAAGTCATCTTATTTTTTGGGTTGGATCTAGCATTTTTCATAAGGGCTTGTAGTTTTTTCTTTTGTGCAAATAGTAGGATCTTGGCCATAAGATCTGGAAACAATCTTGGACAGGTCATTACACACAATAAGGCCCTCAGATGGGGGGCATCATTTGTAATCAACACATGCCCTTAGCAACTACCTAGTAACACCCCCTTCCATGGGCCTTACATACCACAAAAATTGCTACGCTTTACCTTGCTTTTGAAAGATCTAAGGGTAGAATTGCCCATCATCAAACATGTATTTATCATCAAACAATTCCAAATTTTTTTTCATTCTTTAACCAAATTGAACGGCTTTTGTGTCACTGGACATGCAAATTAAAAAGCTACAAATGTTCATGTTTTTTCAATGACAAAAATAAAGGATAAATGCAAAAAACACTACAAGAAGATGAGTTCTTTTCTTGTTATTTTTTCATTACTCATTTTCCTTTGCACTTCAAAGATGATTTCTAGAACTTGAAGTACCGGTCCCATAACATTTTAAATCATTCAAAATGAAACACATATGATGAAAATATAAATAACTAATGAATATGTATCATTATTAAGTTATAAGCAGGTGTTATAGTCATAACATAGTTGAACAGTAGTATTTTAATAGTGGAGCACTAGTGGCCATACTAACCATATCAATGGAAATCATAATAAAAATTTGGTTGCAAATGTATCCCACAATGGGTGGTGGAGATGTGGACACATGGCATAATCACATGTATGTACATTGTACATTAGTTGCAACATAGTTGTTGCTTTAGTGACACATTTATAATAGTTCTAAAGTAGTTACCACATGCAAATACAATGCAATTCTTTAAAAAATCATACATGGTTGACTACTTATGTATGTACAATGTGTATAAATTACCATCTAGAAAACCCATTTTCAACTCATCCGTAACTATAATACAACTAATTGATTTTCTAACGTGGCAATTTATTTATTAATACACTATATTTCTAAAATAATAGTTGCATAGTAATTGTAATACCCAAGGGATAATTGCATAATAGTTGTATGCGAATTGTTTTTTGAGTTTTAGTTGTAGGGTAGTGTGGTTTCAATGAACGCAATTTCTCATAGTGAAAAAAGAAGAATGAAAAAACCATTCAAATTTTGATGATGTAACTTTTGAAGTATGCATATGGTTATAATATGTTGGATGAGGTGGTGTTGTCACATATTAGTCAAAAACTAGCCTTGAACCCTAATACTAGGATTAGGTTTACCTAGTTGGGTAAGTACTTAAAAAATTAAATATTAGTTAGATTTGGAAGTTAGATTAGTAAGTATTTAAACATTGTAGTTGAAATGGTGGATTAATAGTTGTATCTTAATTTGCATTGAAAACTCAAAACTTGTTAAGTTTTTAGAAAATTTCTCATGTATTTATTTTGATATTTCCTCTAGTTGGATACATGTTAATGCATTCTATTGGTTTTACATTGAAAACCAATTGGAAAGTTGTTTGAAAAGTAATTTCTATTTTTTGTTGTTGTAAGAACCATTTGGGTAATGTCACTCAAAAGTGATTTGTGAGGAGTCTAAAAAATGGTAGGATAAATGTATACATTTGCCATGTCTAAAGCTAACAAACTTGAGGAGTCTTTTAACTATGCAATTTGGAATGTTAAAATGAAGGTGATTATGATGAAAGATAAATTATGGAATGTTGTTTAACCTACAATTATGTCACTTAGGATGTTTATTGGAATGTCTACAAGAAATTTACTAAAATGTATATTGGAATGTCCAATAACATTACAATTACACCTTCATTAATTCTTGTACATATTATTGTTTTCAATGACCTAAACAACCAAGCCATGAAAATTTTGTTATTGTTAATGAAAAATGACATAATTTATTACATAATTGACCAAAATGAGCCAAGTGTTCATTGGACTATGCTACAACATTTATTTGAAACAAAAAACATAACACTCAAGGACAATTTTCTTGCTAAACAAATGGCATGTTGTGCATGGAAGAAAGAATGTTAATTGAAAAGCTTTTATGAGATGTGAAGGGGGGTGAACACACTTGTGAAAATTGTAGGAGAAACTACAAATGATAATATCACAATACATGTCATATTGAATACATTTCCCATTAGTTATGAAAGATTCATTTAATCTATCATTGGGTACGACCAACTACCTTCTTTTGATCAATTGGTTGTAAAATTACACATAAGATAGACACACCACATAATGAATTTATAAACTTCTTGTTACACATGTGTGGCACAACATATGAAACATGGGGTCACAATTTTATTTGGTATTTGTGGGACTATAGAATCCAATGAAAAAGAGGAAAAAACAAGAAAGGATTTCACATACTATGTACATGATGATAATGTTGTTATACTAGAGTTTGCAAGAATAACATGTTTTAAATGTCAAAAAGCCAATTGTTGGAAGTTAGAAAAGTTGAAGGAAGAAACATCTTCTAAAAGTGTGGTTCAAGTATATGGTGCTTTTGATGATGAAAATAGAGGTTCAATAGCAACAATGAGTTTAAGAATTTAGGTTAAAGTATGTGGTTTTGATGAAAGCATGAATGTAGCAACAAGGTAAGTAATTGGGATTCAAATATGTGCTTTCAGTACCAAAAGTGTTGGATGAATCCCTACACCCAAGGGAAAAAAATCCTATACATAAATGAATGATTTTTGTTTGTTGCAATTTACTTATTCAACAAAAATTTCAAGCCTCAAAATCTATCCAATTCTTTTTATTGCAATTTTCTTTGACAAAAAAAATTAGGCTTGGAAATCTATCCAATTTTTTTTGTTGCAATTTTCTTCAAAGCAAACTTTGGCCTACAAATCTATCTTGCTTTCTTGCTCGTGGTTCTTGTGATGATTAATGTAGTTGATTGATTATAAAGTAAGAATCTCAACAATTTTCATTTTTTAAGTTGAAAAGATGTGATGTTCAAAACATTTATAAATTTGTGCATCTTCAAAATGTGTGTTTTTCTATGAGAAGTGGGGATGAGATTGTGATACGTGGGTACGTAGTAGAAGGGATGGAATGTTCAAAAAGTTGTGATTTGCACATATTCTATTTGGATGTCTATTTTGACAAGAATTGGGTATGAGATTTGCATATGTGATATATTGGTAGTAAAAGGGATTGCAATGCAATGTGCATATTATTTATGTGTGTTTTTTTTTTAAATGAGTGTATTTTGGAATTGGGATTTGTGGCTTGGAACAAAGTGGAAGTGCATAGGAACCATGTTATGATAGCATGTTTTTTTTTTTGGTTGTTGTTTAAGATATACACATCATCCTCTTTGGATACAAGTAGTTTCCAATATCACCTTATTTAAAATTGCAAATCTTTCTGAGCTTTTTGTTGCTCCTTATGTCTAGCGCATTTTATCCATGTAATTCATACATATGGCGATTTGCATTTTGGTCAATAATTAGATAAACACATAATTTCATCAATCATAAATTATTATCAATATTGTCAACTACATGTGTATAATGCATATCGATATCATCAATTAATTACGTGAAAAAATTATTATTCATGCTCTTCATATTAAGAGAGAAAATCTAGCACATTCCTTGTGCCCTTTGCTTAAATATGGGCTTTAAATTGATTATATATTGAACGCTTATATTTATTGAGGTCGATATAAACCTTGCATCCTAAGGCAAGCACGAGTACATGTTATCCATCCATGTGGTAGTTGTTTGCACCCATATAAAAACATTCATCCATATGAAAAACTTTTGTGCACATTCATGTCAAAACATTCATCCTAATGCTCATGTTAGGTGCATGAAGGTAGTAGTAAATTGGTGATTTTGAGTAAGTGAAAATAATGGAGGGTCACTTTTCGGTGGCCTTGTTATTTGGTATAGGAAAAGGGTATTGAAAAGGGTATGAAGATAGACCCTTTTCTTCCTTAATCCTATCATAGCATGGACCTTACAAAACATGTAAGGCCATGGACAACCTCGTGTGGATGATTACATGCAGGGTTAAGGCCTCTTGAGCCAGAATTGGGTTTAGGGTTTTAGGGTTTAGCATTCGAGAGGGATATTATTAAATGGCAACTGGTTTTTATAGCCCATCTAAATAATTAAACACTAGTTTAAAAAATGCTCTACCAAACTGAGATCAAAATCCAAATGTAGGAACAAAAATTCCAAACCTTTTGTTTTTATTTTATTTTATTTTATATAATTTTTAATTTGGCCATTTTTTCAAGGGAAAAAAGGGGAATATTTTGACAGAATATTCTGTTTTAGTTTTATATATATATATATATATATTTGTCATTTTGGCGAAATTTTGCAACAAAAGGAAACGCTGGTTCTTTTTAGAAAAAAAATGAACCCAAAGTTTTCTTATTACAAATGGAGATATTACCAGATGCTGTAGTGGCTGATATATATAACCGTGGTTCTCAATTTTTAGAGAGGAATCAAATATCCGCCTGAAACTGTCGGGTCTTTTTCGGGTCCTTCATTTAACCCGGAGGTTCCTTGAATTTTTTTTGAGATACCCGGAACCGACAGTTCTTTGAATACGATTCGGTTCAAATAATTGGACCCGGCGGTTCTTATTTCCAGAAATGTTTTCAAATAACAGCATCCGGCGGGTATTGTGAAAATACCCTCCCCACGCTGGTGCACGCCGGTCTTTCCGATTAGGGTTCCAAGTTCGCACTTTTGACGCTCATTGACTTTCGGGCGCATCAGGGCTTCGCGAAGTCGAGGAGCGGAGAACCTCGTGCGCGATCGGGGGGAAGTCGTCGTCGTCATCTATCCACGAGAGAGGAGAGGAGAGGAGAGCAAAGGAAAGCTTGGGAATTTTTTTTCGGGAAGAAAGTTTAAAGAGGAAAGAGGAGAAGTAAAGAAGCAAAGCAAAGGAAAGCAAGGAGAAGTAAGATTAAAGGCTTCTAAGTGCAACGGAGCAGACAAGATTGTTTTTTTGGGTCTCAGCCATGGATTGCTCCACCAGCTTTAGTCGGACGTGCATCGCACTTACTTTGTGTGTTTCTCTCTTCTTCTTGCAAGTCTCGGCTAAAGGTAATAGATTTTTTTCTCTCTTTTTTTTTAATGTTTTATGTTTCTGCGCATCTTCCTTTTGGAGACGATGGCTATGCTTAGAGTCTTCTGTGACCTTATTGTTTTACTAGATTGGCAGGGAAGGGAAAGTCTTGTTAGGGTTTCGAGCAGTAGAGAAAGGGAAAGTTGCAACACGATAAGAACTGTGTTTTGTGTGGAGAGCGAGAGACAGACAAACACAGAGAGAGGGGGTTTGCTTCCAATGGAATTTTCAACTTCATGCGGGTGTGGCGTCATCATGAGGATGAAGCTGCAAAGGTCTTTAAGAGTAAAGTGAAGGTTTGTGTTGACATTTTAGGCAATAGGAGGAATTGGAGAGCAGTGTACTACTCAGTCTCACCATGATATTTGAAGCAGTGAAATCCTTCTACCAGAGAAAGTGATGAAAGGGGGAAAGGGAGCGCTTGGTGTATTGCTCAATTGTAATGATCATGACTGATGATGGTCTGTGGGGCACACAACTCTACAGGATGCTTCTGGAACAGCGGCTGTCAGAACATATGGATGGGAGGGTGTCGACCTGGGTTTACACAACTGGAGACATCAAATGATTGCAAGGGCCTGTGTGCTGAGCCCCACTACCCATCATGCCCACCCTTCTTCACCCGCTTTCTATGTTGCAAGGAAGGTCTGACTCTTTACCATCTCTCAGATTCATAAGCTTCTAGGTAGTGTTTGCATGATTGCTTGAACTGTTCGATACTCACCTCCCTGTTACTCTTTTTGGCCTTCATTTGGGACTATGATGTATTGACTAACTGACAGTCAGCTTGCAAACAGGCAAGGCAATGGAACATGCAGACTGTGGTCAGTGTGCAAACAAGGTGGATGTTGGAGAGGAGTGGCTTTGTTGTAGTGATTGTTCTGAGCCTCAGATTACGGACACGGATGCCAGGGTTGGCTTCTGCCAGACGCGTGCTTCACTGGGCTCTCAATTGAAACCACGAGGTCAGCTGCTCTCCCAGTGTTGACAGCAAGTATGTGATCTTGTTCTATGACTGCTGATATTGCCAGTCTGGTTCAATTGAGGTGCAGCCCTTGAGTTAGAGTGGAGATGAGTTGAGCTGAGATGGTGGAGGTGAATTCACATGCCTAGCATGCACTATTGTCCTGGAACCTTTTCAGAAGTTGCCATAAGTTGTTGACCCAAGTCTTGGGTCAAGGAGATTCTTAACCTGAACCATCACCTACTCCTTAAACCATCCCTGGGTGTTCCTAGGGATGGGACCTCAGCCCCTGCCCTGCTTGCTACCTTCCCTTGTCGCAACCAGATTGTTCTTTGTGTAAAGGACTTCCAAGATTGAGACCTTTTGACATACCTTTTTGACATGAATAGAATCTTTGTGACTGGAAATGGAACTTGAAAGAGTTGAGCACATATTTTGCAATCAACTATGGATGATATGGTTATCTGCTGAATGTGGGAACTAGATCTGCAGCTGTTGGATCAGTACAATACTTGCATTCTCATCTTTCAATTGTGGATTAGCCAATATCTCGTTGCCTTTTTCCATATTGTGTGCAGTTCCTAAAGCACAGAGCTGGGTTCCCTCTAAGGAAATGATGACATCAATTTCAGAGAGGGGCCCACCTGGATGAGATGTGCTTTCTAACATGTGAGCCTCTTCAGAGCATATCACTCAACAAATTCTTCTCAGTGGTATCTGTGACAAGTTCATCAAAGCCCTAATTATAAGTTCAACAATCCTCCTTCCTTCTGTTTCTCCATCTGTTTTTATCTATGGGACCTCTGTTCTTTCTACCAGAAGAACAATGCATTTACACAGATTTGTGAAATTGATATATTAGCTTCTTGCAACAGAGGTTGTCAGATGGAGCACAAGGGAGTGGGGAAAATGTTCAACTGGCTGTGGGGGAGGTTTGAGAAAGCGGGATGTTAAGTGTCTCCGTTATGTTGAGCATGCCCTTCACCTGCCAGCTGTTGTAAATGACAGTGAATGCCCAGCTGCCACAATGGTACTATTTTTGCTTCTCTAACTCTTGCATTCTTCTACCATTTCTCCAACTACCTTCTGACCTGTCTGAAAGTTATCAAGGTTGTATATGGGTTAGCAGGTATCCAACTGGGGTCTTCAGTGAAAATGCATCTATGTAGACTAAAACTGAGAGCTGATTTCTGTGGCAGCCTGCACGGGAAGAGGCCTGTAACTTGACAGCATGTAGTGGTACCCGGCTGCATCACAAGAAAAAACGGCTGCCAATCTGGGCAATTATGTTGATCAGTTTATTCACAATAGCTACAGCAGGTGGATTGGCATTTGCTGGTTATCTGTTGTACAAAAGGTGCACTTCCTTGCCTTCAATGAGTGAGAGACTGTCACTGTGATTTATACGGCTAGTTGAATAGTTCATTTCGAACTAGTTCTTCCCTTCTATGCATTTCCTCTTCCCTGTTCTTAGTCCTTATTGGGAGTATTTCTTTTACTCAAAGGAAACAAAAATTCACCTGGTTCCTGTTTTGAATTGAGAATATGGAGATTTCTTCATTTGCATGAGAGTATTACTAGCCATCGACTTCTTTCAGAACTTTTTTCTCTTTTTAGGGAAAGCAATCTGCTCCTAAAGCATCTGCAATGGTTTCATATGATATTTTCTCAGAAAGTTTCTTTTGGTGAATTTGCTTTTTTGCAGGAGAACTGAAAATTCAAACCATGGATTTGTGTATGTAATGCTGGAGGGATACTAGTGTGTTAAGACACCTGCTCTTCAATTAAGGTACTGCGCTCCAGTGAAATCTGGAAGAAGTCAGCCTGTGAAAACTTTGTATGGTACAAAACAATAATAGTTGGGTGTCACCAGATTAAATTGTCTTCGAAGTTGCTTACAGCATGTGTGCGCTCCCTCTACATGGCTTCCTAATGTCATTTGAAGACTTGTAGTTGGAACCATTGCTCATAACTTGGGTCAGTTCATGACATTTGAACTGTGAGGTGGAGTCACCACAGTGGAACCTCCTGTCTCAGAATCAGAATCTTTAGGAGGATAGCGCATGCTGCCTGAAACAAATAGCATCGGATGTATATGTAATGGATTCTTTTTGGGAGAACTCACAATAAATTTATTACATACTTCAATTTGAAACTTAAAATAGACTTCAAAACAAAATTTGAAAAGTAAGGACAAAGGAAGGATGCAGATGAACAAAACTGTGAAAATAAATTTTAAAAATCAACAACTCCTGCACACAAAGAAAAACAGAAACTATCTACGCCTTTGTTTTCATGTACTAGTTTTCCTTACTAATCACCTATGTTCCCCCCCCTACTTAATAGCCATCTTTGTGCTCCCATCTACCTACAAACCAAATACCTATTTAATCATAACCATCTAGTTACTTATTAACCATCCACGAGGACTTGTGCCTACCCTAACATTGTATTTGCCTATGTACTAACCACCTACGTGCCTACTACTTAACAAGCACCTACTTAATCATAGTCATTGATTAAGTAGGTGTAAGTATTATACATTTGTGTGAAATATTGTAGTACCTTTACCATTTTGACATTTTTTTAGGGTTTTTTTTTCTTTTTTTTTCATTTTTTCACTTAGTTAGTAGAAACAAAATTTCCTTAGATTCTTACAATTGAGGTTGGGAAAAAAAATGCCAAGTATAGTGTTGGTGGTTTCTTTTTGTTAGAGGACCACCGACTCAAGTGTTGGAATAGGATGAGATTTGAGGCATTTCATAAAAAGATTTAGATGCCTTATAAAAGGTGCACACACACACACACACACACACACATATATATATAATTTTTAAAATTGTAACAATTACAATGTGAAAATATTACAAAATTGAAAAAAAAACAAGAGAACCCAAACAACAATTTAAAATGGGACATCGAAAAGAAGACCTTAATGGGGGTCCTTAGAATTGGGATCTCAAAATCCCTGACTTATGACTATCCTCTCTAACTTCAATGGATTTTGTTCTTCACCCACTTCTCAAATCCCCATTTTCAAAAAAGACAGCATCATTCTTATTACTTCTCAGAAACAACTTGATCACTTTAAACAATAATATGTGGGGAATGGAAAACTCATATATATATATAACCTTTCCTTTTATGGCACCTAAGAAAACCCACTTATAAAATTTTTATCAAATCTCTCACTTTTTTAATTTGCAGATAAAATTGATAAAATTAACCAATACAATAAATCTCACAACATCACAAAATTAGCATTCAATGATTTAGTAATGAAAATTATGCAAAGTTTGTTCATTCATAGGTTTGTCTGTTTTGCAGGTGAATTATTGTGCATTGAAAACAAGTTTGACAAATAAATAAATTTGTTGACAAATGAAATACAAAGTTATGAATGAACAAATTACACATCATCCCATATATTCATGTGTCAAACATGTTTTCAACATGATATCCATGTTTCAAATGTACAAATCAATGAATAAACAAATTTTGCATAATTTATATTATTAAATGATTAAATGTTAAGTTTGTCATGGAACCCATTATGATCATTAACCTACGACTTACTTAGAATTCTCAAATAATACAAAAAAAGAAAAGCACAAATAGAACTTGAAGAGACCCTTAACCTTCATAACCAAACTTGAGGTTAATTATTTACCATATTTGAAGTTTAGGGTTAAAGTGATATCATCTGTGTTGATTGTCAAGGTGTTGATTCTCTCTTGCCAGAAAATCTATGGTTCTCTAACATGACAAATTTCATAAGGGGTGATAACCTCCAATTTTCACTATGAAAACCTATCTAAAATTGTAAACAAATATTATGGGTTGATAGCCACCTAACATTGGTGTAAACATATGAAAATATTGCACATTTTGGCATATTATATAATTTGGTTATTGCATCTTTTGCCATACCCAATTGAAGTTTGTATAAAAGCCTAAGTAGTATTACAAATTTCACCAAGCATAATGTTAGCTTTTAGATGCATGAAGATGTTGCAAAATATGCAACATCATTGAATTAAACACATTTTAAACAAACATTGTAAACATTAATCATTAGTGTAAATATTATGAAACCATATATTAAACCAAAAATTTGAAGAGAAAAACAAATAACATTTTGTTGCAATGCATAGTGCCACTAAAAAAAAAAGGTAACAATTGACAACACTATCTTGGGGAGGTCAATTCCATTTTATTCCAAACAATGTGCAAAACAATATAGGGGGCAACTTATTTTTAAAAGTAAAAAAAATATTTATTTAAATGTGTTCC
>Ga0116228_10002912_pt1 | contig 14941 bp, 8 predicted proteins | sample S1TSphfallax_2_FD_89694 | JGI IMG/M metagenome (GOLD analysis project Ga0116228, IMG submission 89694) | Host-associated microbial communities from peat moss isolated from Minnesota, USA - S1T2_Fc - Sphagnum fallax MG | ecosystem: Host-associated > Plants > Peat moss > Unclassified | place: USA...
GAAATATTCCATCCTCCAATCAAATAGGATGACAATCCTCATGACTAATGGGATTGGAGGATTCATCCTTCCCCTTATCTTGGATATCTTGATGAGGTCTCTTGAACTTGATCCTTATCCTTTTCGTCCATTGACCTTCACATCCTACTTCTTCATCCTAATTACTTCAAGTAACTAACTACTAGGATAATTTATCAGTAGTAACAAGTAACGTCCTTGAATTCTTACTTGACTAATTCAATGGTTGAACTAACATCCCCGTGTACCATTTACTTTTTTGATATCCCCTACCTATTTATTTTACCATGCACTAATTAACTATGTAGTACATAGTAAATTGGAATTAAAATTTACATCACAAAAAACCCCCACATACTTCTAAATCCATCGTCGAAATTAGGGTTTGATGAATCCATTAAATCTAGGATGTTCGAGTTTTCATGAGGTTCCGCCGTCACTCCCACACTTTCACCTACCCTAATATGTTAAATAAAAAGCCTCGACCCCTTCTGAATGTAAGTACCACATTGTTTCTGCTACCTTATTGGTTTTTTGTTGATGCAGGTGAGAACTAGTCATGGCGGATGATGTCGCTATGCCTTTGAATCCTCTAGTTGCACTAGTAGAACAGGAAGAGCTTAACAAAGCATCGCTCGACGTGAATGTTTCTCAACGGCCGCATGAAGAAAAACCGTCCAGGCGAGTGGTGCGCACTCGAGTTGATCGTTCGGCATGGGATCGTCGATTGTCTCCTAACCCACATGCTTTAGCAATCTATTTAAAATTCGTTCCTGCTCGTGGAGTCGCACTAGAAAGGTTTGAAGAGTGTTAATGCGAAAATGATGATGTCCGTCTCCATTGTCGAACGTGGGTTCCTGGTGATGGCCATTATTGTTGGCTACGAGGCCCAATTAACCCCCTTTCCATGGAGCATCGAGCCGAATACCTAACTCGCACCATCTATCGCATTCTGGAGTTTTTGCAATTGTGACCTATTCCCTTCAAGTTGTTTACTAAGTTGTAATTCACCTGAGGCCACTCAAGTGGAAATGTTAATACTTAAGTTTGATTTTGATTCTATCTAAACGTCTGATAAAAGTAAAAACTAAATAAAGATGTATTAGGATTGCATCCTAGAAATCTTTCTAGTACATCATTCATGCCTGAAGATTATTCTACATACTAACTTAATATTGTCATGGCGAAATGTTGTTGTGAGTTATGGGCTTGTATTCCCAATATATCAATAAATCGCATCTGATTCTACATCCCTTTTCCCTTCTCTACAACATAAAAGGATAATGCACTTGAAAAGGTTTATTAGGTCCTAAAACTAACTAAGCCTTGCATCAATTTAAATAAAAGAAGCTTCTATGTTGAAATATCCAAAGGTTTATCCAACTCTTAATAATTATTACTTGGAGATTTATTAAGATTCAATTCATTTAATACTAAGGAAAACTATGGAACTAAAGTTTAACAATTTGTGGTATTATAATCCATGGATCACATACTACATAGCAAGGTTGAGCCCAAGTGTTGTAAATTATATAAGTATGTCGACCTACTTCCTAACCTATTATTTACTAACTTAATTTGCTACCTACTAATTAACCTAGACTACTAACTAAATTAAGTAACTTACATCGCACCTGGGCTAAACCCACAAGACATTTATGCCCAAACCAAATATGCCACATGGGCGTAGGCTAAACCTCATATAAACTTTAACTAAAATTTAGATAAATTGAAAATAAAATAATTCTTGTCTAAATTAATACTTGCATAAACCTTAGCAAAACAAAAACTTTGTTTAAACTTAGTTAAATTATATGGTTAAAGAAATTGATTAAATATTGTATAAACTAAAACTTGGCTAAAGTTTTGCTAATATTTGACACTTTTAATTTAAACAGGATTATATTTTAAATACAAGTTTAATATATGTGGAACACCTTTAATATACCCTTAATTAGTACATTTACACAACTTTAATATACCTTATAACCTTAGGAAATTTTAAATATTAAATCTTATAAATACCCTAACATTTTATTATATATGAAGTGTAATTTTATTACAACCCTAAAAAAAGTCCTTAATATACTTTTTAATTAATACAACTATGTCAAATTATTTACAATTAATTTTTAGTTTGTAATGTGATTAATTAGATATATTAATTTATTTTTGGATGAAAATACACATAAAAAATCATTTGTATGGAATGATAAAGCTTTTAGTAGTCATAATGTAGTCACAATATAGTTGTAGAATTTTGAGGAATAGTTAGTAGTTGTAATAATAGTTGCAAATGACACATAGGTGCATGTAGTCACAAAATAGATGATTACAAAATACAATACATGCAACTTTTAAATGAATGTTGCAATTTTAGGTCCTTTGTTATCAAATAATAAACTTACACATGACATCACAACAAAAATTACAAAACCCAAAGATGTGTTGTGCTAAATATAATCAAGATAAATGATAAAAACAAGTAGTCTACATTACACAACTAATAATGAATGCTTGGATCTATAGATGAAAAAAATTCAAATAGAAATTTGACACTTGAGTGCAACAAAACACAATACATGCAACTATTAGACAAATGTTGCAATTATAAGTCTTTAGTTATAGAATAATATATTAAAATATGATGTCACAAAAGAAAATGTAAAACCCAAAGATGCATTATTATGACCAATACAATCATGATAAGTGGCAACAACAACTAGTCCCCATTGCATGACTAAAATTGAATGTTTACATCTCCAAGTGAAAAAATAACAAATAAAACTTTGACACTTGGGTGTAACAAAACATAATACATGAAATTATTAGATGAACATTGTGATTATAAGTCATTAGTTATTCAATGGTAATTCACACATTGCATCATAGATATTCCAAATGAAAATGTAGTTTAAATAATCATGAGGTTGGTCTATAGCTAGCCAATTGCTACTTGTAACCCTTAAATAACCCATAAGTAGCCTTTACACAATCTTTAGGTAATTTAGGTAGCCTAAATAGCCCTTAGGTAAACCCTTAGCTAGGTAGGTCCTTAAAAATAATCTAAGTAACCTAGGCATCCTCTAGGTAGACCTCTTTAGGTAAGCCCTTATGTAACCTAAGTAGCTTAGGAAAATGCTTAGATAACATGGGTAGCTTAGGGTATTTTGAGTACGTCACTTAGGTAGGTTAAAAAAATGTTTATTAAAAGGTAGTTATAATATACTAGTACCAAAATGGCATTTTATGACTACATGTATGACTAGCATTGTAGTTGTATATGTCATTCATGATTGATCATGATTACATGACTACTTAGTCCCAAAGACCACATTGTTTAGGGCACTATTTGTACTCCATGACTACAATTGCAAATGCCTTTTGTACTTACAAACACTATGATTATAGTTCTTTAGGCCCCAAGAGAAGAGCTTGTCCAATTGTTCAATTTATAAACAAGTCATCATGCAACACGTGCCAACGTCGAAGAATTAACATGTAACCTTGCAATTTTTTGGTTAGCATTCCCCTATAGTTTTACATGAATGTGAGGTGACCATGTGTCACCATTACATTCCTTCATTAGGTTCGGATTTATAGTGGGTTAGGTTTGGGGGAGGTTAAGATTAGGTCTGGGGAGGTTAAGGCTAGGTTCGGAATAGGTCAGGCTAGGTCCGGGGTCGGTCAGGGTTAGGTTTGGGGTAGGCTAGGGCTATGTCTATGCTAAGATAGGTTTAGGTTTAGGGTGTAGTATGGCTAGGTTTAGGGTAGGTAAAGGTTAGGTCTAAGGTAGGCTTGGATTAGGTTTATGATAGGTTAGGGCTAGGTTTGGGGTAGGTTTGGGCAATTAATTAAATGGTGCCTCGTGGCACCTCCAAAAGTGGCAAAAGTTTTATAGTTTTTGGTTTCAAATTTTTTACAACAATTAATTGGTGCCATGTGGCATTCCCAAAGGTAACAATTGTTCTAGGGTTTATAGTGGCAATTTTTTTGGAATGAATTAAATATGGCCACGTGGAACCTATAAATTTCAAAAGGTTTTTAGGGTTATTTTGGGGCGAATCTGGCCAATGAATTAAATGGTGCCATGTGGCATCCCCAAAAATGGCAAAAGTTTGAGGGTTTCTTTTAGCGATTTTGAGCAACAAATTAAATGTTGCCAAGTGACATTTACCATTGTGGTAACAATTTTAAGGTTTTGAAGGTTGAATTTAATTATACCACATATTAGCTCCAAGATTAGCCCAAAAGTTTAAGGTTTTTGGGTGCCAATATTATTATTGTAATTTAGGGTAGGTTCCTTCCAAACTACTTATCAAAGCTACATACCATCATAATCCAATCATGAAATTGAATCTAAAAGACTCATTACAAACATGGTAGTTGATAAACAGGTTGTAAAAAAAAAAAAGTTTTGTGTTATTGATCTTTCACTATCTACATGCTCATAGAAGGACTTGGGGCCCATGGGAACAATAATAAACTGAAATGTGCATTGTATGTTGAAACAATTAAATGCAATTTACAATCAATGTCCCATCAAACCACATAACTATTGTTTTTGTAGTGACAAACTTGGTTGATGGAAACGTGTTTACAGGAACCTAAGGAATTTCTTTTGACCATATGCGGACACAACCTTCAAAATCCCTTAATTCTTAGACTATTGGATCTCCTATTATCTCAACAAATGTGAATGTTGCAAATGGTATGAAAACATCCATTACTTTCACAACCATGTAACCATTAGGTATGGCCTTCTCCCCAATTAAAGAACAAAGTAAACCCCAAAGACATTGAAATCAGTCATTTGTTCAGTGATGAGATTGAAGGCGCCCACATACATCCATATCAATAATGTCTTGAAACTTGAAAGGAACTTTAATGGCAAAGTCATTGTTGCTGAAACAATACCAAGATTTTGTATCCATAGTCAACTTCCTTACTTCATTAACAAATGGGGTCTCCAAGGTCTTGACAACTATAACATTGGTAGCCATCGAAAATTGATTATAATACCTCTAACTTTGAGGCTTCGCCATGGTCTATAGAGACATCAATAAGCATTATAAGGGCCAATAAAACAATTGATAAGAGAAAAAAAAAATTATTAAAGAAGTTGAAGCATCACGAGCTACATCAAATACATGTCTTTGGATATCAAACACTTTTAGCTCCGATAAGAAGACTTTGTGATAAACTTATTTTAACACTCATTATCGTGTCATGTGAATGGTGAGAACTAAAAACCACTTTGATTAGTAAGTAGGACAAGGAAGACAACCATAATCCACTAATTACATGCAATGCATATGGCATTCTCATTTGCGACCAATGCAACATCAAGGAGTCCTTTGTTGAGGGCACAAGCCACTTGTATGTAGGTAGAAAAAAACAAAAGGCTTTCAAAACCTTCCATGAAACCATGCATGCTAGGAACATTTGGTTAAACACGATAATCCTTTTGAACTCTTGAACTTATATCTAGCTTGTGTGGATCAAATAGTAAAATAACCATGTCACATCACTACTAGAAATTGGCCAAAATGTAACCACTCTATTTGCAACTACATTTGGACATTTTTGCAACTATTTTTTGTGTTGGTCATATTTGCGATTACACTAAATTAGTTTGAGATTATTTTGATGTTCATCCTTACAAGTGAACAACATTTAGTTTGGTTTTCATCCAAGAAGAATAATTTATGTCCCATTAATTGCAAACCCGACCAATTAAGTTACAACCCTATGAGTATACAAAGGTGTATTTTGTGAATTCTAAAGAATATAGTGGGTGTATTAGGATTTATAGATGTATATGAACAACCATATTACATGTGTATTCAAGTATTATTATTAGCACAAATGGCCTCAATATTATGGTTATGCTAATTATTGTATATTTTGACTATATTAAAGTTTTATGTGAAATATTTAACAAATATATTGTGCCCATATTACAAGTTTATCCACACCATCTTATTATACTTCTTAAAATGATTAAAAATGACATTTATATTATATTATACTATGTTATATTATGTATTTATATTAATTACATTTATTAAAAAACTAAAATTCAAAATTATCTTTGACTATTTTTTTAAAATAATACTATTTTACTACATAATGATCATAATGTTGATGATATTACAATGATAGGAAAAATAATTATATAATTACTGAAATAATTAGTAAAAAATATATATTATGAAATTATTATTAATTATTTTCAAATGAGTGATGTACTTATTAAGAATTAAAATTTATATTTATTAAAAAAATTAAAAATTAATTATAATAAATCATAATAGCTCTAACAAGTGACATAATCATATATAATAATAATAAAATAATAATAAACCTAGGATAGCTACAAATTACATTATTATTATAAGTATTAAATTATGAAATATTAATATATTATAATAGTTAATAGGAAATATTAATACATAAATTTAAATTTATATATTTCAAATTTATAATTAATATTTATTATATTATGAATTATTCAATTATTATGATCAATTACTGATATATATTTTTGATTTTCAGTTTTATTATTTCTGTTATTTTATAATAATTACCCTACTAGTTAAAATGGAAGTCTAATAAATTATTATACAAATGCAGAAATTATTTTCAAAAGAAGAGTACACATATTAAAAATATAAAATATTTATTGTGATAGTTCATAAATATCTATAATGAATGAAGTAATAATATGAATATTAGAAATAAAATAGTTAACCTTGGTTACCAACTAGCTACAATAATAATTGAATTAATCTTATTTTTACTATTAAATATTTACATTTATACTTATTATTAACTATGAAAATCAGAATATTAATGGGAATAATTATAATAAAATAGTTAGCCCTAGGCTAGGTTTTAATTATATTATTAAATTAAAAACACTAGCACTCAATATTAATAATTAACAGTTATTAATTATTAATTACTGAAATTTTCAGTTATTATATTAATAGTCAGCTAATTATTAAAATATTAACCAATTACTAGTTAATTAAATTGGTTGATAGATCATTATAGTTAATATATAATTAAAAATAAATATTATTAATTTTTATCTAGCTAATAAATCAAGTAATTTTTAGAAATAAATAATAATATAATCAACTGAATAATCATAATATATTGATGATTATTACTATAAATAGTTAGTTAGTTTCTAATTTAGTTGTTGATTGATTGATTAACAAGTTTATTAATTGATTTGTCTATATTTGATTCATTAAATGATTATTAATTTTATTGGTTAATTAGTTGATTTATTAGTTCATTAATTAGCTAATTAGTTAGCTAGTTAATTGTCACTTACCTACTTAATTAAATATTTTTCAAGATGAGAATGAAAGCCAAAAAATATGGGTTAAACTTTTTAATTACTAGTCATTTGCAATTAAACATTTTTAGTGGCAAACAACTTGTAACTAAAAAGTTTATCCCATATTTTTAAACTTTCATTATCATCTTGAAAATAATATAAACAATGTGTTTTGTTTTACATTTTCATATTTAAAAACATGGGCATATGGGATGTGAGCCAATAAAAACAACTTAACCCAAAATAAAATATGAATATTCATGTACTTACACCTAACTACCTACTTCCCTTTTTTTTAACCTACCTACCTACCTAAGTGTATTTGGACTAGGTAGGTAAATAGGTCTTATATGGATAGGTGTTTAGCCTAGATGGGTAGGCAAGTATATAAGTAGGTAGGTACCTAATTCAACCTACATACCTAAATATTGATTTAAATTTAATTTGATCAAATTCAATTAATATGTCACATGGCAAATTTCTATTGCACCACGTGTCACAATCTAAACCATCCAAACATAAAAATTAAATGTTTTAAATTGTTTCAAAACAATAATAATGATAATTTAATTATTAAAAGTTGGGACACATGACAACACATAACTTGTTCTCATTATTTACAAAAAATCGCATCCTAGTTGCAAGCAACAATACGTATATGACCAGTCAAAGGATGAACGCATATTTCATTGACTTTTTCTTTCATGCAAAATTTATTGTCATTTACAACTAATGTCAATGTGATTTGTCCAACACAACTATTAAGATTTTAGTTGCAAATGTTGTTTGTAACTAAAAATTATTTGTAGGGACTAGTTGTAAAATGACCATTTTCTATTAGTGCATTTGGCTGCAAACTTATAAACTCATAGTTCCTTTGTGTGCGTTGCTTCTCACCAAATAGTACCCTAGGCATGTCAAAAAAAGTAAGATGCTCCAATAATTGTTACAACCTTGGCTCCCATTAGACCACCTTTGCTTGCACATACATGGATTTGCCAAAAGCTTTTACACATACCATAACATAATTTCAAAAGAGTTGTCAACAACTTACAACATGTGGCATTTGGGGGCATTCAAACTTAAAGAGGAATGCCCCACCAAACTTATTCAAACTAGTGAATGGCATGTTTCCTTGTACTACAACTATGTTGCCTAGTATATTGCGTTCATCTCCACCTTCCTAAGACCCCCACCAAAGATTTCAACAACATTACCTAAATGTTTTGCACCACAACTACAAATAGGAATGCAAGAAGGATGGAAAGGGTAGCTTTAATGATTTTTTGAATATTTCTAATGATTTTCAAACTTTTGAAAATTTAACATCTCATCCCAATTATTTCCCCCAAACATAAATAAAAACATATTATTATAGTAGATTGTGCACCCGCCATAACCTTAAACAAACCAAGGTATTATAGGCTTTGGTCCAACATGGGCTCTTTACAAATTAACACAACTTGTCAACACTATGATGTGTGAATCCATTGTGAAGACACAAATTAAAAAAATATTAAATATTAGGAGAAGGAAACAAGGGAAATTAGACTTTTCATTTTCAAGGGTAGCTTGTGCCCAAAGGTGAAGGTCGTCTTATTTGTTGAATATTGATTTAACAACATCACCAAGGGCTTTGCATCACAATAATTCGTAGTTTGCACATACCATAAGAATGTAACAAGTTTGTAAATGTTACCAACTCAATTTGCAAAAGGCTTGCACCACCATCAGCAACAAGTATAACCGGGATTAGGGAGAAAGGTAGCAATTGCAGCCTAACATTGTCAAGGCAAAGTCATGAAAGCGGTATGCAATCTCCAAAGGCTTCAACTTCTCAAAGTACAACTTTATCATTCCATCAACTATGGATGTGACTGATGCTACTAGAAAAACCTACAACCAAATTAAAATATTTGAATTAGCAAATAAGAACTCCACATAGACCTTCCCACAAAGACTTCTATAAACAATTTAAGTCATCTATGATGTGGCAGATGTTGAGTGAGCTCTGATATGTGTTGATGTTGAAAGCATGCAATTTTGCACTAAACACTTCCACATTTAATGTAACACTGCCTTCAATGCCATTAGAATATCAGCTACTAAACACAACATGTCCCACATTGATGCAAATGTGCATTTAAAAGAAGGAACTTGGGAGCTAAAAAGCTTTAAGGTGCATGACAAAAAGTAGATCCTATAACATAAAAAATAATAATTAAATCCACATGGAGTGGATGCATTTCAATTACAAAAAGGAAAAAAGATGTTTGTTGCTAATTCCCATATGATAATCATTAATAAGGCCTAGGTTTGGGTCCCAATTTATGATTAGCTAATCCCATTGACATGTACCTTCATTGACATGACCATGTTTTTATTCAGCCCTCTGTGGGTCTATGCCAATTTCCTTTCCAATTCCATATTTTTCAAGTTTTATATCTTCAAAAAGGTTTTTGTTCACAATTATCCTAGTCTTGAGTTCCCCTATTTCTTGCTTTGCCATGATTAACTCATGGCATAGGTTTTTGTTTTTAAATTATAGTATGCTGATGAATACGAACATGCAACTTGTTGAAATTGTAGTAGCATCCCTAGAATTTGCCAAGTTGTTATTCATGAATTGCAGTTGGGTAGTCATTGAATTAAGTTCAGTTCATAAAACCTTATTCCCTAAACAAAACTTGTCCAATGTGAGGCACAAACTATTAATGAAAGTTTTAAAGTTTGCCAAATTGCTAACTGTTTCTTACAATTACAGAATCATTGATTGAAATTGGTTGTGGGGAGGTTTATCATGTTGCTTAATGTCCACTATCAAGAGGCATTTAGTGGCAATGAAATAAAATTGGTCATCATCATTCTTTAGCTAATAGAATTTAGTACTAGGGGTAGTTTGTGAAACAAAAGCAAAAGGTGAAAACCCAAATCAATTACCATTGAACTCTCCTACTAAACATGGGAGAAAAAACATATATCCTCCCTAAGACACTAAAACCTTCAACTCAATTTTTCACATGTGTGTGCATGCACTTGGGTCGCAAAGAAATGTGTGAGTTGAAAAACAATGAAATACATTGGATTTAGGCCACGACACTCCAACCGAACTTCACCTTCTTGAGCTTGAAGGAGTACTTTAGGTCTAGTGCAAAGGTTTTGTGTTTTTTTGAAATTGGAAAATTCCCATGCCCAAGCCATGTTTCTCCTTCTCCAAGAACCTACAAAGAACCCAACAATAGGATGAAACGAACAAGAATTGGAAGAGGCAAATGAACCTTAGGCTTATCTTTACTTCCATGTTGATCTTTCACGCACTTGAAGAATAGTAACCACTAAGCTTTATAGATTATATAACACTCATATTGCCATCAGAAAATGCTTCTCATTTCACAACAAACTTCCATCACTTAATTAAAGAAAAGGAACACTAAAAACATGCCAAGAGGTGGCCACAACACAACTTAGGGGGAGGCATCCACCACCAAGCAAGTTGTCGAATAGCACCAATATTGTCTTTCAAGGCTTAGTACCAACGGTGTGCCAAAAGGTCCCCATACCAAGTCTCTAGAAACCAATAACAACAATGCTTTCCATGGTAATAACAAATTTGGGATGAACTTCGAGAATTGAAAGTTATAGAACTCTATCTTGATCCTTTTCCATGACACGAGGAAAAACAGCAAGGCATTCACAAGTGGTGATATTATCTCTTGCCATAAAAAATTGAAGAAGAAGGGACACGTGTCATCCATCAACCCTAAACCTTAAACTTTAATCATGCAACAATCTACATGAATATAGTCGCAAAATATTTATGACTAAGATACTTATATGACTACATGACTAAATTTGGACCTAAATGGTACAATCATAGAATGTCATTTTTCTAGTAGTGATATTTGTTACATAAAAAAAATTGGTGTAGTGGTAAGGTGTTATGGGCACAAACAGAATGAAACAACAAGATTTCCAAACCACATGAATAAGGGTGTATTTAGTTCTAAATCTAGGTAATGGAATCAGAAAATCAAAAGCAAAAAAATGATGTGTGCATGATATGAATGCAAAAAGACTTTATTACAATAATATGACAAGAACATAACAAGAAAGACAAAAATATGTAACTAAAACTAGTGTTGAACAAATTAAAGGTAATGTAGAATTCTACTTTTACTTACACCCATTGGGCACCTAGCTCAAAAAAACTTTAAAAACTTCCAACCTACATGTGGCCCATGTTTGCCCATGTCTGACCCATGTGTATTCATGTGTGTGGCCCATTTCCATCCATGTGGGAATTAATAGTGAATTATGAATTAATTAAAAGTGAATTGAAATTTAATTATTAATTAACTAAAAATTAACTAGAAGTGAACTAAGACTTAAAACTGAGAGTTAACTGGAAATGAATTAGAAGTAAACCAAAGGATAACTACAAGTGAATTAAAAATTAGTTGGAAACTAACTAAAAACTAACTAAAAGTAAATTCAAATTAAACTATGTACAAATTAATTACAAGTCATGGATGAACTCCATGGTGTTGGCATTTGTGACATAAGGATTTTGCCCTTCAATATGGAGGTGGAAGTTCAAATATTTACTTTTGCAACTTATGTACCCTAACCTAAGTTAGGTAGTTTATGTGGGTAATTTTGACTAAAGTGTTTAGGTTGTGCCACATATGTTCATACCTAACCTTTGTTATTAATTTAAATTACGTAATCTAGGTGGTGTTAGGGTTGTCATAACATTTGAACATTTGTTAGGATGCAACACATTTGTTTGGATGTTGATGCTAACCTAGGTTAATATAGGGTCAACCTAGGTTAAAGCCTAGGTCAAACTATTCGGGGCAAGTTTAAAGTGACCAATATTTGTGTTGTTCAATCGCCCTAATTAACCTTGTGGGGATTGAAATGTCATTTGGTCACCAAAATCTTGTGGCAACCAAGAAGAGGCCCAAATTTGATTGTTAGGTCAATGGTGGAAATTGGGCAACCATCAATTGAATGATTGAAAATTGTTGGTCATTTGGTTTTGGCAACAAAAAAATTTCCATTGTCGAAAAAATGTTGACATTTAATTTGACAAACAAAACCAAACCATTTAGATGGATACCACATGATAATTGACCCAAAATGGGCATGTCATGTCATTTTTAACAACCATGGGTGATGTAGCTTAGTTAGCTTAAATAACATAACTTAGTTTAATTGGCTTAATTAACCTAGGTTTTGAGAATTAATCATTTATGCCATGTTTTGGCATAGTGAATTGACCTAAACATTTACATATTTATCAACTCCTAGCATTGAATAAAAAATTGACAAGTGGATTTTACACCCAATTCATTATTGGTCATGTGAAACTCATAATTGAACACATGTAAATGATTTTTTGGGCAAATGCCACTTTTATAAAAAACTTTTATTTATAACACTAAGTCAAATAAAACAACTTAATTGACATGGCACTTTACATTTTACATGTTACACCATAGAAATCAATTATGACATGGAATTTCAATATTATCGCAAAATAAAAAAGGCTAGTTGATAATATGATTAACCTTTGCAACTAAACGCCATGTCATTGTCCCTTGCAACTAGGTGGGTGAAATGATATGGGTTTAGCTACTCATAAGTTAGTTGCATTTGTCCTTTCCAACTAATACTTAATCACAAATGAAAGTTGCAAAACCCAAAGTGTGTTGTAGTGACACCATATGCAAAACATCACAAGTATGATCAACCAAAATCATAAACAAAAGTGTCTTTCCCCTAGATCATCTTTGACAAACTTTGCCCTCCTTCCAACATTGGCAAAACATATGTTAGTCCCAAAACAATGTCACAATCACATTAAAATAGCCCATAGTTTGTTTTTTAGGGCATTCCTTGCAACATCTTCAACCATCTTCACAAATTACTTATATTCATACAAGACACACTTGGAAAGTGCCATCATAAATACCCACCAAGTCTTAACATTTTGAAGAATTTTCAAACCTTTGGTTTCCATGATTTCAATTAACTTGTTATGCTCAAGGTGCCTTTTCAAACAATGAGCAAAACACATATACATAGAGGCAAGCAAAGCCTCGATCTTTGCAACAAGTAACATGCTAGACAAGGTTTGTACAACTGTGGTACATTGATGGGCCATGAAGTGGATTTCCCATTAAAAATGGTGCATGTTTTTTTGTTTATTGGACTATCGCATCAATCTTCAAGCCTTGGAAAAAAAATTACACCATTTGCACCAAATAATATTAATTTCAATGCCAAATCACCATCAAATAGTCCTCCAAAAGTAGTTAGAAAATCCACCAACATAGAGGTCAACTTATTGGATCCACCACCTTTAATGCTACCTTAGAGATTCAAGAATATGGCCACCTTCATATTATTTTCAACCATGTGATAATGAACCTCTAGTCACCAAGAATGGTTATATCATCGCAACTCAATGAAATGAAATGAACCTTCTATACAAAATGTTGTGTTGTAGCTAAAACAACATTATGCATGCAATTTGCCATTTTGCATCCACTATAATCACTTTAATGCTTCTTGGGTGTTTTCAAACTTTGTTAAATTCATACAATCCTTGCATGTTTTCAAATGCTAATACTTGGTTTCCCATGTTTCAAAATATGAAAATAATGACAAAATGCATATTTTTTTCATCCTAATAACCTTTTTGCATTCAAAATTTATTTTAAGATAAAATTAAGCCATGTAGTGCCATATTTTTTTTCATACTTTAGCAACTTGTGTAAAATTCACCAACTTTTAACCTTGGAGTAAGTAGGTACACTTTCACCTCCCATTATGGTTGTTGAACCTATCCAATTTGGGTTGCTTAGTAGTTTTTCCTAATGTTATACCATAGTGAAAATTTTAGACCTTACATGTTGCATCTTGCCATCTTCTCTTAAGATAGGCTTAGCCCATGGGAATTTCATTGCCCATGTGTTTCGTAAGAGTCTCTCCACTTCCCACTTAACCTTCCTCTTCATCTTGTTAGTTGATATTTGAACATGTTTACAATTGGTAGTTACATCCAAAGGTTTAGAAGCAAGAAGGGCACTAATACTTGAACTTGGGCCAACTTTGAAAGGAATAGAAGAAAGGTGTTGACTGTGTTGGCTCCCATATGCTGAATCCAATATTCCAATACTAAAGGTAAAGAAAAAAAATTAAAAGTTGAAGTTTATTGTGTTTTTCAAGGGAACCATAAATAGTACACACGTGGAAAAAAAATCAATGTACATAATGACTTAGATCCAATCAAGCAACAATTCTATGGATGATTGTAAAAAAAAAACACATGTTAATAGATTTGAATATTTGAAAGCCAATAGTTTTGAAAGAGGTTGGGAATTATGCATCAAATGATTTATTTTTTCATTATATGTATGCAAAAATTGAAATAAACCCCTACCTAGGATTTTTTACCTTACGTTGAAATATTTTTCTCTCATTAAACATAATGGATAGAAATGTAAATTTAGACATTTTCAAATCATGGGTTTAAATTTCAAATCTTTCTTTTTATCACCA
>Ga0116228_10002913_pt1 | contig 14935 bp, 7 predicted proteins | sample S1TSphfallax_2_FD_89694 | JGI IMG/M metagenome (GOLD analysis project Ga0116228, IMG submission 89694) | Host-associated microbial communities from peat moss isolated from Minnesota, USA - S1T2_Fc - Sphagnum fallax MG | ecosystem: Host-associated > Plants > Peat moss > Unclassified | place: USA...
ATAATTTGTACAAATGCTGATTTATTTATTTTTTATTTATTTATTTATACAATTTTGTGATGTACCCACACCCATGATCATCCACAAGAGAGCTACAGGTCAGAGAGGAAAATAGAAAAAAAAATAAAATAAAAAATCCTGCTATAATTTTGTGACCTGGTGGACCTTTTGTCTAAATATGGTGATTTAAGGCCATAAATAAATAATTAATTTTTTTAATTTTTTTTTTTTAAATCCTCAAAAATCCAAGGAGAGGGTTAAAATCTGTGAGATAGGTTACCAAGGTGGAAGGTTGATAACTCAGTTGTGGGGTTCAGAGTCATAATCAGCTGGTGGTTGGGTGCTGGTTCAATTTGTATAGGAACCTGCAAGGTTCTCATTTTGTTGCAAGTTTTTACTTATTAGTGCTTTGCCAAAACCTTCAAGCAACATCCTCAATAGAGTAAAGGCTAGGGGTAGTCAACATGAAAACTTATTGACTTATTACTAACATGTTAATAAGTTATGCCCACATGTTGCCTCCCAAATTTGGAGCTTATGACCACACTCCACATGGCCCAAAAGGTTTTTTTTTTATGAAATAAATTTATACTTGATGCATCAATTTAAAATTCTCAAAAACACCATTTTTGGCTTGTTAAGTGTTTAGGGGTTAAACCTGCTCGTCTGAAAGTGAATTGCAAAAATATTGCAAAAAGTTTGATAAAATATTATAATCTAGTGACATGCCAAGTAGTAGAACCCACCAAAGAAGTAGAAATGCACCACATTATTCTCATCTTTTGTATAATCCTTAGACCATCAAGTTTACTGAATCAACACCATCCAATTCAAGGTTATTGATATGTTTGTTGTGTTGTGGAATATCGTATATGAATCAAACATACATGATATCATTTAGATGTTTTCATATTTATGGAGGTTGGTGTTTAAGCATTTCAACATATTCTAGAAATTGATTGCCCTATATGCAAGGTTAACATGAAAACTTGGGGGGTAACCCACAAGTTTGAAACAACATGTGTGGACCTTAAGAATTGGATGAAAAGTGTTTGAAATATATATTATGTTTTTGTCCCTACCCTTTTACTTTCTACATCAATACTCTGGACATTTTTGGAAGTTGGGTACTTGTGAAATTTAAAAAGGATTAAATGAAGTTTAATGTTTTTTGCACACCAATGTTGGAACAAAACAAGGTCTTGTTTGAATGAATTGAACAATTGAATGTCTATTCGTTGATCAAATCATATTTAATATTTGGATTGAGAACCCAATGGGCATAATTTTCACAAATGTGAATTAGTTCATGTGGCAATGTCATGACTATTGAAGATTGTGTTTTTGATCATGATGCAAATGCAAATTGCATTGGAATGGATCTATTAGATAATATTTAAGCAAACTTTGAGATGAAGTTGTTAATGCATCATGATAGGAATTGTATTTATGATTCAAAGTTCAATGAAAAGGCAAATTTAAACCCATTTTAATAATATTCAAACATTTTTTAAATTCATGTTGATCATCACATTAATGAATATTTGGGTTGTACACTACCAATGATGATCAAAGTGACATAAGGTCAAAATATAATATATTTTTATTTGTTCTTTGCATCTTACAATATCAAAACAAAATTTCATGATCATGTAGACCTTTTCTGTGAAATCATTTCCACTTCAATTAATTCTATAACATCAAATTTGATCTTCACCTATTGAAAATGTTTTTAAAAATTATGATTGATTTCAGACAAAAAAACTTGAGTAACCATGTCAATTTCAAAAAGAAGGTTTTAAAAGGATGAACATTTTATTCAATATCATGTGACATAAATTAAATTCAAATAGGTGTTGGTGTTTGAATCCTACAAAGTCAAAAAAAAATTCCATAATCATATAAAGTTTCCATGAAATTATTTCCACTTCCATCAATTCAATAAAATGAAATTCAGTTTTCACCTAATGAATCAATTTTTAAAAAATTGTGTATTGATTACACCAATAAATTCATGAAACCATATCAATCTCTGAGAAACAAATTAAATAAGAATAACTTCTTATTCAATGTGATGTGACCTAAATTGAATTCAAATATGTGTTGATGTCACTTGGGAAGACGAAAACATTCAATTTCCATATGGGACAATTGAAATGTGATGATATGAAAAAGGCAAATAGGAAATTTTTTGGCATAAAATCATCTCCTCAAAATTTTATCCAAAAACATGACTAGTAATGGAACTTAATTTTGCTCCCCCTAAACTCAATCCAATGTACCATCATCACTCAAAAAATTTAGTTTAAAATCTTATTGAAAGTTTGCAATTACTTTCGTAAAACTATTGTAATCTTCTTAAATATTTGATATGACAACTATGGGTTTAATCAAAGTTTAGTTGTTGCATGAAGATATGTAACACAATATAAAATCGTGAAACATTGATGAACATGAAAAAAAAATTGAATGACGGCTTCACAAGTTCAAAAAGAATGCAAGGAAATTTGATAATGACTTGTTCAAAAATGAAATAAAAAATGAAGACAACTACTTCATAAATGATTATTCTTAATAACTTATTTTTAAAGTTATAAATATAGTAATTCTCACAACCTATAAAGATGTGTGATGCTATTGTCTTATACCTATACAACATTTTAAAAATTTAAGGGATGCATTTTGTCTTAAAACCAAAATTTTCCTTTAGATCACAATTTTTTTGAATTAAAATGATTAATATAATGTTTCACGTGTTAATTAAAGTTTCTTAAAACATTAGAGGTGTGTTCTATTCCAACAACTTGACATAAGCCCATTATTGATGAATTAATTAGTTTCATAAGGATTCAAGTTTGAGTTTCAAACCCAACATGTCTTTAATTGAAATATTATAACTCGAGTAAAATCATTGTTGAAATTAATTCTAATGTATGGTTACATATGATTGATTGGTGTTATTCAATTTTTTATTATAAATGATGATGCAATACTTAAGAATTAAGAAAACTGCTAGTAACATTAAAAATTTGGACATGACTCTTCACGTAATATTTATAAATTGTCTTAGCCATTAATTTTGTTCAATACATGGATCTAGGATAGAAATCATGTTTTCAATTTTTATCATCATGCATATATGGTTTGTCCTTATATATCATTGCCCATATGAAGGTTCTAATTGACTTAATAATCTACATAGATGATAATTGGGTCATTTCAATAAGTTATTAAATTTTTGAAAATTCAATACTAGGTAACTATCAATTTAATTAATTATTTAAAGAATCAAGAATTGGTTAGTACGCTACTACTAATTGACTTAATAACCCGTTTGATAATTAATTATTCAAATTTCAATAACCACCCAACAAGATATGTTTCCTCCAAGTTCAAAAGAAACCTACACTACCATTGCCATCTTATTCCATTGCAACAAAAAGTTATCATCATGCATGTGCATTTTCTTCTACCAATCATATTCTACAATACCCATCAAATGTGTAACCACAAAAAAAATTCCCAAAAACTTGAACCTACCTTTTTGACAAGCTTAATAGCATACGTTTTTTCCAACTCCTCCACAATTGATCTTGTAAATGTGACGTTTTATACCTATATCTCACAAGATCATCCTAATAAAACAAAAAAACTCACAAAACAAATTAGCCAAAAATAACACAATAATTTTCTACATAATGGATTATTATTTAAATCAACTTACAACAACCTATGATTAGATTTTAGTGCATAGCTATACCTTAGTGCTTGCCATCATTGACAAATTGATTTTCATAGCATCCCCCATCACAAAATTGAACACGTTTTGTTAGATAAGCACATTGATTAACCAACACAATTGAACCCAATAAAGGAAAAAACATTATCACCTTCTTTTGACATTGGTCAACACCCTCGTGGAATTTGTTTTTAAAAATATGAAGATTGTTACCTTGCTTGGCCATGAAAATATAAAATGGAACATAAATTATTAAGAGTGGTAGCATGAAGAGAAAGTTGTTTTATCCAACATGATTGCATTCAAACATCCTTCTCAACCTAAATGCTTACTTCTAGTGCTTATAACCACTAACATCTTTGTCACAACCCTAACATTGGGCTTTGTGACCAAGGTTAGGGCATGAAAAAGGATGTGAATGGGGAAAGTGTCCCCATATTCAAATACACTTTCACAAGTGTGGGAGGGTACAAGGAAATGACCCCTAACATTCCTAAATGAAAAACATTTTGGGAGTTGTGATCGAGCATAAATATTTAATATTTGCATTAGTAGAAACCTTTTCTTTTAACCAAAACGTTTTCAACTACACATCATTTCCAACTATGTTGCAATTGGGATTTTAAATTTGTAATTAAAATTATGGCAATTATCAATTAAGTCAATTCATTTACTATATTGATATATAGTTGAAAACATCTTTCAACTGGGTGGTCATTTGCTGAATACTCCTAGTATCAATAATGTCTCCAAGTTGAATGTTCAATTATGTTAGTAAACAATGTAAAACATGTTTCAACTAAAGGGGCATTTTTGGAATATTCTTGGCATCTAAGCTTCTATAGTTGGTACATAGTCAAAAACATTGACTAGTGTTCAACTATTCTAGTGACACCATTAAAACAAATATATGGATGATAAAATGTTTTAGAAGATGGATGAAATGCAATATTGTTTGCAATTTTGTTGCGAATATTTCTCTCAATTAGGCTAAACAATTAATAGGCGACTTCAATTTTATACATACAATATTTTTATATTTATTTAAAATTATGATAACATTAAATTACATGTAATTTTTATTTATATAAATGAATGGATTTTTGTGCATATAAATAGTAAATTTTAATTTTTAAAAAAAATTAAAGAAAATTTGAAATATAAGTTAATAATAATATGTATGTTCAATACATATAATTTATTATTTCTATCTAGATAGAATTTTAATTTACAACCTATCAAGTAATGATACATAATAAATGATTTTGTGGAATAATGTTTATTCATATATATACACATGATATCTTATCTTTTTTTTAAAAATTTAAAAATTACATTGAATTGCATGTACATTCTATTAGTGTACAAATGAATAGTTATGTGTGATGCAAATTTCTTTTTGCGCATATAAATACACAAAATTTAATTTCAAAATAAAGTTTCAAGAAATTCTGAAATATATTTTTAAAATAATTCTTGTTCAATGTAGGTAATTTAATATTTATATGTAAATCAAATGTTAGTTTACAAAAAATCAAATAATGATGCATAATTAATATTTTTGTGGAAGTTTGATATTTATTCATTTTTATACATTTGATGTCTTAATGTATATTTTAAAATAAAATAAAAGTTCACTAATTATTAAGGTACATGTAAATGTTGTTTGTATAAATGAATGGTTGTGTATGATGAGTTTTTTTGTGCATATAAATATTACATTTTAATTTGAAAATAATTTAATGAAATTCTGAATTGTAAATCAACTTGGTAATGTATATGTTCAATGCATGTGTAATTTATTATTTATATGCAGATTCAATTTTTGTTTACAACATATCTAGTAGTGATACATAATTAATATATTTTTGGAATTATAATTATAATTCTAATGTTGGCTATTAGTTCCAAATTTTATTTTATTTATTTTATTATTATTATTATTATTATTATTATTATTGAATTATAAAAATGATCAAAATAGTTCATAAGCACATTTAGTAAATTATTTGAAAATTTTATTATTATTTTAACACTATTATACTTACCCAAAAAATCTATATATTTTTTATTTTTTATTTATTAAATTAGTTCATAATAGTTATAACAATTTAAGTAACAATATGAATAATAATAGTTGTAATATACTTGTGACCAAATTACAAATTAGTGTGCACTTGGAATATTATTCTATTATACAAACAACTACTATTACAACTAAAATGTTTATTTCATATTGTTTGGGTTCCATTCCAAGTTACCAAACTATATAAAGGAGTGCACCAAGATTATTGGAGAAACACAATAATCATGAAAATATAATAGCCATTTGGGATGAGGCAATCAAAAAAGTTCAACAATAAAGGCTAAACCAAATCAAATAGGGTTTCATTTATTAAATGCCATGTGGCCTAGGACTAGGCCTAGCATAGGTGCCTAAACTTAGCCCTAATTTATGCCTATGCTAAATGACTTATATTTAGGTTTAGCCTAGGTTTATAGGTCTAAACTTAACCTATGTTTAGGCTAGGTGGCAAATTGTCAAACACCCATGGCCTAGCCTATGGATGTGGATGTGTCACATGTCATTTAATCATTTGTTGACCCTAAAATTTGTGAACATGCCACATGTCATATAATTATTTGTTGAATTTAAATTTTATGAATGTGCCATGTGTCAACATTGTGAATGTGCCACATGTCACCAAACCATTGACTAGATGTTCAACTTACATAATTGCAACCTAATCAAAGTTGCAATTGAATTTTTGGGTAATGTCATTCTTAATCAACAAATGAAGTTCATCCACCAATCGAAAGTGATTGAAAACAATTTTCGATTATAATGATATGTGATTTGCAATTAAAATGATAAGTAGTGGCTATTGATGTGGTGTTGACAAACGGTTAACCTTTTCACCTAGAATGTCATTTTCAACTTGTTGATTTTTTTGGTTTGTAGTTGAAGAAAACATTTCCTAGTGGCAAAAAATACTTTGCAACTACACTTGTTCCTTTCAACTATGTTTTTTAGTTAAATTGTAGTTGGAAACATAGTTGCAAAAGGGGGGACTTTTCTACTAGTGTTGGGAGAAAAATGCTAGTAAAAATGGCTCAAATCAAGCCATTAATATACCATTGGAAAGTTTTCAACTGTAAATGTTGAAAATGGACACACATTTTTCATTTCAAGTTATGAACTATAAATTATATAGTCAAAAGAAGGGCCATGAGTCAAATCAACAATTTTATTCATACTATTAAAACCCAAGAAATATGAGTTTACTAAACTCCAAATTGAACATATGAAATGGAGTTGGACATGACTTTTCAAGGGGCTATAATTTGTATTTTCATAAATTTTCAATCAAATCTTGTATGCAAGAATTATGAGCTCACAAAGTTGTAGGATTCATAACTTGGAATTTTTAATAATTTATGATATTTCTAAAAGTTTTGGGACTTTTTGGTATTTTAATGCAACCCCCCACCATTGGTCACAAAGTATATTATAGGAGAAGAGGTGGAGGTTCCTTTCCAAGTTTGGGCCATAATGTGTCTCGTGAGTTTGATTTGCTTGGGTTTCATCCATGCACCATTTTGACTCCAACTTGCATTAATTACCCTTTCTCTTGGTTTGTGTAGGTTGATTTAACCTTGAATTCTCACTTATGATTTCATTTGTCTTATTTCGAAACAAAGAAAATTACCTTGGAAATCATGGGTCACATGTTTCTTTTAGCCGTAAATTCACCCTATTTTGTTCACCTTTTGACATTGAATGATTTTATGTTTATTAAATTTTGAAACATTGTCACCCTTAATTTCATAAATTTTAACTACTTTAATATTTAAATACCATAGTATAATGGCAAGTTCAATATTTTAAAAAATATTTTAAAATACAATTTAAAGTATTATCTATTTTCCTTCACAATTGTTTTGTTGAATTTTTTTCACATTTGTAAAAATAATGTAATTAGTGTTAAAGTTGCCAAGGGACTATGATAATTAACATTGAACATTAGCTGTAATTACAATAGGTGTCGAATGGAATGAAAATTGGTCTATGTAGGTAAAACATCAAAAATGTTTAGTGGAAATAATAGAATTGTCCATTGGAAGTACTAATCATATGAAAACATTATCCCATGTAGTTGATGATTTTGAAGTGCATACAATAGATGTGTTGATAATTAAATTTGGAAAATATGATATTTATCCATGGTAGGCAAATAGTTTTGTGAAAGTGATATGTAAGGTTTTCAAATCTTTCCATTGTTGGAATAAAATCCTTGTTTTTGGAACCACAAGATGATACATATAATTGTATTCTTTAAACAAATATTATTTGTTAAAGAAGGTTCATGTTAACTTGTGTTGGAAAATGTAGATGTAAATCAAATTAACAAAACCTAATTACATGATTGTTATTTTTTAAAATATTTTATTTACAATTGCATGTCAAGCTACATCAAGCATAAGAATGGCCAAATAGATATGAAGGATTCATAAATCAACTTTCATCTTCAATTTTTTTGTTCAGGGTAGTCATGTAACTAAACGTCATACCATTAAACCAAATATTAAAACTCCAAGTGAAAGTTTCAAAGTCTTGTGTATGGATAAGATATTTTGTGATTTTGTGAATTTGTAATGTGGACAATTGATAGTTTAAATAACATATATGAAATGTCAATAAGTATGAAAAAGGTCAATCCAAATGGTGTTCCAAGACATCATGAACATAGTGATAAATCAAATGGAGGAATGTGAATTTTGAAGCTTGAATTAACCCAAGATGAAAACTATATGACAAATCTTGCTTATAAAAAAAAACATTGAATAACTCCTTGAACTAACACAATTGGAATTAATGAAAATATTTTAGTTAAAAATTTATTGAATAAAATGAAATTAAACATGAAATTGTCATTTTATTCTTGAAAGCAAAAGAATAGGATTACAACAAGGTCTTGAGAAAAGGAAAAAATTAAAATGATATTATTTCTATGTTCTTTGACACAATCATGAAGTATGAATGCTAAGATTTGTGAAATAATTACTTACATGGATAATTGTATCACGAATGTCAAGGATACAACAACATAAATGTTAGAACTAGGTTAATCTTGGGTTCATGCTTGAAACCAAAGTTGGGCAAGACAAAATGAAGGAGATGGGAAAATGCCCATGACACAAACCAAATGAAGGACATCTTCAAACCAAATGGAAGCACGTCAAAACAAAGATTCAAACAAAATCATTCAAAATGATGAAAGTATGTAATATACTTAAATAATTTGAACATTAGAAATAAAATGTGAATTTACATATAAAAAGTAGCTTATAAAATGCAACTAAGTCTCAAGCTCGTACATATAAATTTGTTCAGATTTCAAACCAAAATTCCAAAATCTCACATTGATGCAAAATCTCTTCAACTAGGGCAAAACCAACAAAATGGAACCACAAATTAGGAGGGATGAGGTCTATGCAAGGTTGCTATCACCTATATTCCAAGCCTTGCCCTCAAACCCTAGCTACTAAAGCAAAACTTAAAGGGGAAGGGAAAAAAAAAACTCTCCAAATCCATTAAATTGTTAGTAAAGTACCAAAACAAGAGATATTGGGTCCTAGTTTTCTTCAAAATTGGGGATGAAATGAGGAGTCACGATGCAAGCAATTCACAAGGAAAAGAAAGGGGATCAAATTTTCTTCTCACATATATTTATTCTTAGCAAAAATTTCACCCCAAGTTTTGTATTTGTCTTACCTATGTTGTGACTATTGGGTCATGTTCTTCATTAAATCAAGCATTTTCAAAGTAAAAATCTCACAAACCTTGTAAATTGATACGCAATTTCACAAATCGTACCCAATTTCACTCACTTTATGGATATATTCAAATTGAGGATGAAACAAGGTTTAGAAGGTCAAACTAGGGCAAAAAGATAGTGTCACTTTGATCCATGATTATAGAATGTGTGTAAGATATGAACAAAACCCAATTCTTTAAAATGGCCAATATGGAATTATATGTCTAATAATAATCTTTAAAATAATATCACTTGTTAGAGTAGCTCCACTTGCATTCAAAAACTAGCATGTATGTCCCATTTTAGATGATATTTGGATGATATTTTCCCCCCACAATTTCATGAAAATCAATCTCCTTCACAAAAAATGGGCAACATTGTGGGGGTTGAGGTAGATGGTTTTATTAACACTCGATGTTAAAATAGAGATAACGTTATTCTTTTTTCCTACCCATGGAGTTGCTCTTACATCCAAGATTTGAAGCTAAGAAAAATATGAATAAAGAATAAGCAAATGAATATGTTGTTTATTGGACACCAAAAAAAAACAATAATGTAGAAGATATTCAACTAAAAGTCTTCAAAACTTCCCATCTAAGGATACATCATCCATCAAATTCCAAAATTGCTAATTCATCCATTTGATATGCTTTAGGGTTTTGTTTAGGGTTTTTTTTAATGCAATTTTTGGGTCATAGCCCAAGCAAATGACAATAACATGGATGAAAACCCTACATGGAATTATGGCTAAATTGGGTAATGTTGACTGCAGATTTCAAGCCTACTTATTTTAGGTTAGGGATGATGGAAATTCATGACATACAATGGGAGCCAGATTTTCAGAATGAATAATTTTTATTTATTTTTGGGTTGCCACGAGCTACTATAAATTCTATCATGCATGGCCTCTTTGAAGTAAGCCTACAAATTTTCACTAAATTTTCCATCCAACAATTAACCACTTCAACCATTTGGGATTCCATGTGAATTTTTCATCCATTGTTATTTTCTTGGACCCTAGCATTAATTTTTTTTGGTGTGAACCCAAAATCAATACCCAAGGCATTAATATCCACCAATGAACAAGTTTAGATTTCAATGGGCCATTGTTTGAGTGTTGAAGTTTAGATTTAATATTGTAGTAGATGCAAACACTACACAAACAAATTAAGATTATTTTGCTTTACTTTCCCTTATCTATATCATCTTCATTGGAATAGGAATTCGATGTTGGATTTTTTTTTTTTTTTTTTTTTTTTTAAATATAAATTTATTTTTAATTTTTTTTTTTTTTTTTTTTTGTCATAAATGAAAATAATTCATTGTGAAGATAATTTCAATGTCCAAATTTCATAATGTTAACAAAAGAAAATTGTAGAAAACATGTTACCACTAGTAAGCATGTTCATAATCAATTGTATATACTACCTAACTCAAACCATTAATTAAATAATAAAGGGCAAAGCGCTAAAATTGCAACAATACACACCACTATGTAACCAACCAAGTTAGTAAGATCTTTCCTTTTGGTGGGTAGAAAGTGGAGAGAGGGGGTTAAGAGTAGTACAAGGTGATGATGAGAATAATTTTTTTTTGTAATTGATTGTTGGTGGGTTCATGAACGATTTTATATGAGTTAAATTATACACTTTTAACATGGAGGTGTTGAAAATGAATTGAAGTTTCATTTGAGTATGAATGGACTTTGAATGAAAGATTAATAAGTGGCATAATTTGATAGGCTTCAATGAATTTTTTTTTAAATTCAAAAAGGCTACCATCAATGATAAAAAATCCTCAAAAAGGCAAGTTGTAAAAAACAAAAACTCAAACCGAATGTTGCCTGGATTTCCCAAAATTGAATCTAACATCCCTTGAATACATGGAACACTCTTTTGCATTGGGTCATTCCAATTAATTGGAAACGTAAGGGAGACACGCTCCTTTTTGGGGGTTGTGTCGATTTTCTCTTCACAATGATTTTTTTCATTTGTGCAATTCCAAGATAAGAAAGTGCATGAGACTTCTCATAATTATTATTGAATTTTGAAATCTCAAAATATCTAGATTGGGACTTTGAAAACTCATTAGATTTTTTTTTAATATAGTATTTTTGGCAAAATCTATCACTTATTAATCATATGATAACTTATTTAAAGAAGTTGTGAAGGGACAAACCTCATCCTTTCATTGGATTTCAAACATGAATCTTGCATTGCAACAACCACAAATGAATGTTTAAAAGGTGCATGAGTTGAAGAGGAAAGGTTTTGTGGATTTTGATGAAGACCCAAAAGATGAAGGTTCCTTCTAGGTGTAGTTCACATGAAGATCAAACCTTTGGTGTGAGATCCTAATAAAAAACATGAAAGTTGAACTTTTATGCAATGTGGTATTTGCCATTTGGGTATTGGATTGTGATTATTAATGTCTTGTGCTTAGAAAAGATGTAATTGTGAAATGTGCTTTGAAATATGGTCTTGATTTTAGGTTTGGAAACAATGTATAAACTAATGTTGTGCCATTATTTGAATTTTCAAGCCCTTGGTTCTAGTTCTTACAATATTCTAGAATAAAAGAAAGATGGTTATGGTTCTTTAAAAAAAATCAAAATACAAATAATTATTAGTTTCAATTATTTCAAAAACCTTAAAGAACTATAAGTTTCTGGGCAACTTGGGGTTTGACATTTTCATATCTTTCAAGAATTGTGGTCATGTACCAAAACCGGTTCTTTGAATGTTTTGAGAATTGGTGGGTAAAAGGTTACATTTTAGTGTGGGGCATGTATGAGGTCTAGATAAAAAAAAACCATCGAATATTTGAACAAGTATATATATTTATATTAGTTGGAGGTGAACTTGGCAAAGACTCAAAACCTAGATCATACTCAATTATTTAAAAATTCATAAACCTACCCTTGCATCTATAGCCAACATATATAAAATTAATAATAATAATTGTAATCAACTCACAAAGAAATGCATAGATGGATATTTGTGTAATAATTGGGTCACTTTCATAACCATACCACACACTTGATAAAGTACAAGGTATTTTTCTTTTGAAACGACCAGCTTAATCATGATTAATACCTAAACATGGGTATGAGTTTAAGGTTTTAGTTTTTAGGTTTAAGGTTTGAAGATGAAAAATAATTTCATTTGAGAGCTTCAAGACTCAGGAGGCGACCTCTCTTTTTGGTTGCATGCTTATGTTAATGAATGTTGAATGCATCCTTGGTGATTATCGCATCAATGAACACAAGCGATGATGCTCAATGATTTTGTTGGTGACTAGCAACAAAGAATCAATGTTGGAGCCCATCTTTTTATAAGCTACAAACAACATTCCAACAAACCGAAGTGAACAAATACAAAACATCCAAATGTTTGTGTTTTTAGTTTTAAGGTCTAAGATTATGTATTTTAAAGTTGTTTTTCTCTTAAGGTCATGAAAAAAACACAAGTTTCCAAGTTTTTGTTTCACATTGCCCTACTTAAGTTTTTTTGCAAATTCATTGTTCATTCTTGAGAATTTTTTGTCGAATGCCTTAGTTTGAATTTGGATCTTTGATTTTCAAATTTCTTTGTTATGTGTTTGTCTATTCGAAAAGTTGATTTTCGAATGAACTTCAAATTCAAATTTTTGTGTGTGATGTGTGCTCATATACTTTGTTGATTATTGCAAAAGTTGAAATAAGTTCATCAAACAAAAATTGTAGTTTATAGCAAGGTCGCTTGGGTTTTTGGGCTTCTTCACAATTTTTTCACTTGACCCTAAATCTTGTGTTTTGACTAATGATGTCAAGTTATCCTCGTTGAGCTCAATTTTTAAAAAGCTTATGATCTCACCTTGAACTCCATTCTTGAACAAGCTCATCGTTGGGCTATAGGTTATAGGAAGTTCATTTAGGTTTTTCCTTGGCTTCCCTAAACCCTATACCTTCCAAAATTCTAAAACACCTTTTTTTATGCTTATGATCTTCCCCTCTTTGCTTACATGGAGTCTCCAAATGATCTAGTTGTAAATTAATTTATTCTCAATTTTAATTCACAAGTTTTTGTAAGTTTTGCCGATAATAGCATTGAAGGTGAAGCTACAAAGGTTGAAGAACATGTGGTTAAATAACATCACGTCTAAAGAAACAATTTAAGAATTTGAAGAAACAAGGTGCAACATGGATGTCACACAAGTTCCACAATTCGATCACATGGGCTTTTTATCAAGTGAACAATAACTAACCTATCAATCTTACCCAAAACCAAATTTGGAAATTATGCCCAAGATTTGGCGGGCCAAAAAAACAACTATTGGAAACATGGGCTCGTGCTTAGCCCGCTGATCCAAAGGGCATTTAATGTCCTTTATATCCTGATGTTTCTAAAATTGATCAACCTTTTGCCTCACCAACTCTTTGGAAGCTTCATTTGTCTCTAAGGTCATCTAAAAAATGTCCAGGTTAAAGTCTTTGTCACTTGCTTTCTTTTCCACAAATTCAAAATAGCCAAATAGTGCAAAAAATGATGGGTTTTTAAAAGCATAGGGAAGAGAGTTTTCTTGTTGTAGACCTCAACAACAACAACTCTTAATTCCTTACCAATATATATATATATATATATTTGTAAGGTTCCTATATTTTGAATCTAATATCAATGTAAGCATATTATAAGCTTTTTTTCATAATTTTTTTAAAGAAAATTAAAAAAATATTCAAAACATTACATACCTCTCTATTGATGTTGGAATTTAACAAATCCAGTTCAACACCAACTATATCATCTTCTTCCATTAGGTTATCTAAAAAAAGGTTTTTATTTTTTTCTTCTTTTAACTTACAACTCATGGTTATGGCTATAAACAATGCATCGGTCAAAAGCCAATGACCCCTAAATTAGTTCGTAAAATAAACATTGACCACTAGAAAAAGGAAATCAACCAAGACTTTAGAAATATCCTTGGTAAAGGGAAAAAAGATTTAACCAAATATTCTAACTTTTTTTTGCCTACTATAAAACAAGGTTATGATTTTGTGAAAGTGTAAAACCTTCTAGAACAAAAAAAATCTTCTAAAGTTTTCAACTTTCTAAGTTGAATTCCAAATTTATGCATGTTTTATTCCATTCATACTTTCCTTTCCTAGACTTCTTAGGCCATGTTATACATGTTTGCAAATTTATCAAGGAAAATTTAATGGAAGTATGTTTCAAGCCTTTGTAAAAAAAATCTCAACGGTCACATACTGACACACTCTTAAGTTCCTTGTTGAACCCACTTGAGGGTCCAAGTGTGTTGAATTGCGGAAATGTGGAACTTGGAGGCGCTCCCGACTTCCAGCACTAGAAAGGGGTAGAGGGGCGTGCTAGAAGTCCCGGGA
>Ga0116228_10002914_pt1 | contig 14934 bp, 10 predicted proteins | sample S1TSphfallax_2_FD_89694 | JGI IMG/M metagenome (GOLD analysis project Ga0116228, IMG submission 89694) | Host-associated microbial communities from peat moss isolated from Minnesota, USA - S1T2_Fc - Sphagnum fallax MG | ecosystem: Host-associated > Plants > Peat moss > Unclassified | place...
TAAAATTAAAAATCTTCAAGATTTCGATTGGCAAGTTTGAATTACAAACCTTAAAGTCCAAGAACTTAAAAATCCCACAAACTTAAATAAAGAGATTTTATTTATTATTTATACTCATTACTTGTCAAAAAAATTAGAATTAAAAAACCAAGTGCTGAAATTAAGATTTAAATTTAAATTAATTATTCAATAGTTTGTTGCCAAATCCGATCAAGGAGTAGAATACCCTTGGGCACCAAATCACTCAATATTTTGTTGTAACAACCATTTGTTATGGGTATTAGTAAAAGGAATTAAGAACTTGCACTAGTCTTCCAACTTGTGGAGATGTTTGGTTCATATTTTGGTCATTTGTGACAAGTCAATCCAACAAGTGATGATGCTTCCAACCGATCTCACATAAACATTATCAAGATCTCACAAAGTTCATTAAAAACACATGTTACATTTTTGGCACATTGTGTAATATGTGTCATAATTTAATGTTTAATTTTAATTTTAATATAAATATATGTATAGAAGAAGGGTTTATCAATAAACTTTTTTCGTACTTAAAGCATTGTTGTGACAATGACATTACATAAAGACATCATAGTGATAAGGATAGTGAGAAGGGACATGTTGATGAATAAATTTCACTCGGTCTTTACGATGTCATTACAATGTTAACAAACAAGATTTCCTCCACCAAATGAAGGATCAAACAAGATTTCTTGCACCCAATGAAAGATCAAACAAGATTTCTTGCACCCATCGAAAGATCAAACAAGATTTCTTGCACCCATCAAAGGACCAAACAAGATTTCTTGCACCCAACGAAGGACAAACAAGATTTCTTCCACCCAACGAAGGACCAAACAAGATTTCTTCCACCCAATGAAGGATCAAACAAGATTTCTTCCACCCAATGAAGGACCAAAATATGCAAAAGAAAAAATGCAACAATGCTTTATGACACAATAAACATCACATATTGTAATTAATGAAACCACAAATGTACAATATGTCTTTACAATAACATATGTATGAATACACAACACATGAAAAAAATACATGTAAAAATGCATTGTAAGGCATACAAGTGTCATTGGATTGCAAGTTGCTGAAGAGGAGGTTCTTGCCTTTCTTCTTATTTTTGTTGTTGTTGTTGTGAACTTTGCAGCAGGAAGGGAATCCACATGGATCATCACTGAGGTAAGGATTTGATTCCTGTGACAGAAAAAGGGGGGTCAAAGAGAGAGAGAGAGAGAGCTTGAGAATCTGTGAAGCAAGTTTCAGGTTCAACATTCAATCTTTTGAAGCTTTGGAGGAAAGAAAGAGAGACAAACAGTACAGAAAAACTGGCAGCTGCTCAAGCCTCTGTACAAGAGTATTGCAAGCAAAAGCATGCAGGCAAAGAGAAGACAGTGCAAGTGATGTGACAATATCCAAACCCTAACTTCTCTGTGATATCCTTTTTCATGGGTAAAAGGTTTCTTTTCATGGCCACATCATTGCATGAGTAAACTGGAGTTCTTGTCTAATTGAATGAATCGTGGATCAGATGTAATTCATCACTGAATGATATGTGCTGCAGGTGAATACCTGCAGTGCAGATGTGAAGGATTTTGCAAGTATGAAGAAGACAATTGAAGCTGCATGCAGTGAAGCTGGGAATGTGGCGGTGTTGGTGTTGAGCCATGGGGTGTCAGTCACGGGTACCTTTGGAGGACATGAGCATTGAGACCATGGAACATATTCTAGATACTAATCTGATGGGTAACATCCATTCTGTCAAAGCTGCCCTGCCATTCATCACGTCCAGCAAGTCTGCTCCTGCTTCCATTGCAATCTTCTCTTCCCAAGCTGGTCAGGTATGCACTTTGTTCCTCACCCAAAGAGCAAGATGGGTGAGAGACCTCAAAACACGCTCACAGGTATGTATAATCTAGGGCTTGGATTCTGAGACTGCAAATTTCGTGGATGTATAGCCCTGTAAATCAATCCAAATCTACAGAAAATAGATTTTCTCTTTTGAATATTTCTCCATACATGTTTGGCTATAAGTTGGAGTATATGGATATGCCACATAGGTTCTACAACAAGAGCTTATTTCCCATGACATCCACCTTTCCATCCTAATACTGATACTCCTGGCTTCACTGAAGATAAGTCTTATTTTTCTATTGATTTTTTTGTCATGATGAAAAGAGAAATCTGGGGGGGCTGGGGGCATGTTAGTTTCTTCCCTTGTGAATTTTCTTGTGCATATTATTACTCAAGTAGCAATATGTAATGGTGTACAGTAACAACCCAAAACAATGGATTTACAAGTGCAAATGATATTTGGTTTTGTTTCTTGATGGACTAGTTGACATCATGATTGGGTCTTCCTGTTGCTTCTAGAACTGCCACAGAAACACAAGATGCAAAGCATCCTCAGTGTTATTGTAGGGTTTATTCTGACAATCTCATGGAGGGATGGCTTTGGATTGCTTCAAGAGGAGTGATAGGTGTTGTTGTTGGCAGATGAGAAAACCAAGCCAGAGCTGACAAAGAAACTCTCAACATCATCAAAATTGTTGGATTCAATGTCAGTAGCAAGAAGTACACTACATCGTCTAAAGGCAGGGCAGTTCAGCATAAGCTGCAATTTTGAAGGGCTCATGCTTAGCGTCATGGGTGCTGGGATGTCACCTCAGCATTCATTGCCCCTTGCAGTTCTGGAAGTCATGACTACAGAATTCTTCCGCATTGTCGCTTTTTTGTGCTAAGGGGCTGGTATGACACCATTCTCTCCTCCACTGCTCAGCAACAACAAAAGCACAAGAAGTAAGTTTCTTGTTCACTATCTAGGGTGTTGTGTTTGAGGAAATGTTCCAAGGACAATCCAGCATGAACTTTGACAGTTGAGAGGCATGCAGAATGGAGAGGCAAAAGGGTTAAGGTTGCAGGTTGTGACTTGTTGACATGCTCAGTTGGTGGACTAGGGTAGTTGCACAAAAACACATCTGTAGTACCTACTGAATTCACAATCAAATGGGGGTTTTGCAGGAATTGAAAAGAGAGTACAGCAGAGTTTCAGGAAGACCACATTTTGCGAATGTACCTGGGGGGCATATACATATATATCTGCACATTGCTGAAATTCTACTACTCAGAAAGATGGGTTTTTTGGAATGTTGCATGTCTTTAAACAATCACCAATGTCACTTCTTCTTCCTTTGAGGATGCAAAAGAGGACAAATCCTAATCCTGAATTAAACCATCATGGCCCCCTGGGCAAACCTGGAAACCCTAAAAGCCAAGTCTTAGCTGAAGAAACCCACCCACCAAGTTTCAAGCTCTGTGGGGGGCAGTGTTTTGTTTTCCTTTAAATGAAGAACCTCTTGGTGATAGAAACCTTGTTTTTGTTGCAAGAGAATGGAAGGACATGTCCCACCCATTTGAACTTATAAAGAACCAAACAAAAGCAACCCAACCTTTGTGCATGCCCTAGAGCTCCAAGCTCAAAACCCACAAGGAGGAAACAAACACGAGTGCAAAAATTTGAAATTGACCACCAAGGTTACAAGTGACACATATGGATGAAATTGGATGACTCAAATGATGAACCATCATCATACCATATGGTATGGATGAATTTATGTTCCTCAAGTTTATCACATGGATGAAATAGAATTCTAAGAATGAAGATCACAATATAATAAAATTCTTGGGATGACAATACATTAGAGTTTGGTTTATGGGGAGCAAACTTTAGGTTTCATAAGTTGTCATTTTGGGATGATAATTTCAAAAGACAAGGATGCATGTTCAAACCTTTTTCATATCATCACCTTTCAATTGTCACATGTGAAAATTGAATGTTTTGTTCTTCCCAACACATATTTGAATTTGATTTAAATCTTAGCATATTGAATAAAAACACACAATTTTCTTGCAATATGAATATGAGACAACACAGAAACATGAATTGTCTACTTGGGCTTTATGTTGCTCCACACTAACTAGTGACCATTGAACTCACATAAGGTTGGAACATTAGTATATTTTCATTTGTTCCTTGAATCTTATAATACCAAAAAAAAAATTCATGAACATATAGATTTTACATGAAATAATTTCTCGTTCCATCAATTCTAGAACATGGAATTAAATCTTTACATATTGAAAAAAATTGAAATTTTGTGTATCAATTACCCAAGAAAATTCATGAAATCATATAATCTTAAAGAGACTATTTTTTACAAATTAAACTTTTATTCAACATGATGTGACCTTTTGAATTCAAATATGTGTTGGTGACACTTGGGAGGACACAAACACCAAATTTTTGCATGTGACAATTGAAAGTTGATAATAATATGAAAAATCAAACATGAAAAGGTTCCAACGTGAAATTGTCAAATTGGAAATCATATGATAGGTTATGCAAATTCTAGCTTTAACATCTCATTAGAGTTGCAAGATGATTAAAACAATGCAAAACTCAAATTGTTTTACAAGATGAACATATAACACAAGATCAAAATTGTGAAGTGCAACATCAATAAACATGAATATTGAAGAACACACAATTTACACAAGAACATTTATGAGAAATTTGATTACATAATTTTGCAAATTATCAAAACATCATGAACAAATATAAACACACCCAAAAAAAAATTCATCACAAATTTGAGAAAATAATTTCACTATTTGTCAAAACATGATGAGTAAACACAAACACAAAAATTATCATCACAAATTTGATAAAATAATTTCACAAATTGTCAAAACAATATGAATAAACACAAATACGAAAATTGTCATGATAGAATCAAAGGCAGTGCAAAATTGTCGTGAAAACATAAAATTATGAAGAGGAAATATTGTAAACACAACATTGTCATGATATTATAGAAATAATAAATTCATTGATACAATTTTTAAAAATTCATCACATCATGTTAAACACAATTGTCACATCTTATTTTGTGAGTATTGATTGACTTGAGGAGCTTAGAATTACAAATTGAACTATCACCTTACAAATACCCACCTCACAAATTATAGAAAAAAAAAAAAAATCTGAAATTTAAAATCTATATTAATGAAAAATTAATTAATTCATGAAAAATCTATATGATCATGATATTTTATTTTGATATCTTGACATTCAAAGAATCAATGAAAATATATTAATATTGTGACCTTATGTCAATTTAATGTCACCAATAGGTGCAAAGCAATGTGGAGCCCAAATTGATATAATGTGAATGATGAAAAATGTCACATAAATATTGACCAAGAGAAATGTGTACCTAGCAATTTTACTTGGATGAATTTCAACTATTTATAGTAAATTTGAAATGGTCTTCCTTGGATGTTTGCAACTTCTATTGTGGCAAATAATTATATTATATTTTCAGAAATGTTGAAATTTTCATAAAATTCCTTCAAAGGGGGGGGGGGGGAAAATAAAAAAAAATTAGATACCAAAGTGCCTTAACAGCTTGGACCCAAATTGTGTTTTTTTCAAAAATTAAAAAATTTTGAAAAAAAAATTGTTTTTATGAAATTTTTTTTTTGTGAAGGAAAATATTGAAATCTTGAACAATAATTAATTTGTCAAAATGAGTTATTTTGTTTAAAAAATTTAATTATTCAACAAACATGTGTGGAAGTTGCCAATGTAACTATGATAATATTTTTTAATATTAAATTTTTGGAACATGGAATCTTCAAAATAAAATAATTACTTGATGCTAAATTGTTGAACTTGCCATGGTAGTACTACTACAATATAATAATTTTAAAAATTATTTTCCTTCTTGAAACCTTGGGAGAAGAAGAGTTGGTGGATCTTGTTGCCCCCAGTCAATGTTTTCTTTTGGATTTTTGTGATGGAGTTGAAGGAGAAGGTGATCATCTAGAAGAAGAATTTTGCCAAATTTGGTTATAAAACTAGATAGGAAACTTTTTTTAATAAATAAAATTAAACAACCATCTATGTTCTATTCTTGGCTACCTATTGGAAATATCTACTAAAGAAATCTTGCTAGTTTAGGGTTTTCATGAAATTGGCACAATTGGTTCCTTTTTTTTTCCCCATAAAAAATCCAAATCCTTTCTATAGGTTAAAATCACATTTAAGAGCTCAAGATTTTTGTCCTATCTACTTACATAAAATGCTTTTATTAGGTCAACTTGGAAGGAATCATTCTTGATGAGAGAGAGAGAGAGAGTTGGGTTTCCATCCCAAAACTCATTTGCAATAATTTATTTGTTATATTACTTCCTTGTCTACCCCTTTGTTGACATTCATTTCTAAAGTGTGTTTTGTGTGTGGGTGTTGTGTGTTCTCCTCATGCTACAAAAGTGGTGGAGGAGCTTTTTCAAGTTGCCTTTGTATTTTGGACTTAAGAGGAACTATTGATTAGGTACTACATATTCTCTTTTCCTCCTCCTTTTTTGTTTTTGTTGTTGTTGGTGGTGGTGGTTTTAGACCTTGTTTTTACCATGCGCACAATGGTGATGATGATGGGCTCCAAGTAGTTAAAGTTCTTTGTTGTGGGTGAGTGGGTTTTGAGACTTTGGTTTTATAATTGCAAAATGGCGATGTAGGTTTTGGACCTTTGGCTTTACAATGGGTACAATGGTGATGATGATGATGATGATGGGCTCCAAGTAGTTAAGGTTCTTTCTTGTGGGTGGGTGAGTGGGTTTTTGACACTTTGGTTTTTTAGTTGCAAAGGGGTGGTGATGGTGGTGATGATGCATTAGAAAGACATTTCTAGGGTGGTGGTTTTTGTCTGTATGTGAGTTTGCAGGATCTTGTTGTTTTGTGTGATTTGTACTGGTGAGATGGGTGATGGTGATGGCTGGAAGAAAGTAGTGAAGTTCTTTTGTTGTGGGTTGTTGAGATTTTTGTTTTATGGTTGCAAAATGGTGATGACAAACTAGAAAGGAATTTATATAGAGTGGTGTTCTTGTTGTGTTTGTGGTTGCAGGAACTTCTTGTTATGTGGGGTTGGTTGTAAGTGCTGATGTTGATGGGTGATGACTGGTTCAAGAAGTAGTTAAGTTTTTGTTGTGGGTTTTGACATTTTGGTTTTCAGTTGTTGTTGTTGGTTTGGTTTTTTTGTCAGTTTTGTTCTGCTGTTTGTTTTGGGTTACTCAGATTTCTGGTTTGAGGATTTGTGGGGTTGCAAAATCTTTGGTTGTTGTTGGCAAAGGTGAGGAATTTGAGCATTTGAATATTAGGGTTGGGGTTGGCATCAGGAGTTTTGAGGAGTGTTTTCTTGTTTTTTGAGCAAGGTGATCGATTTGCTGACAAAAACAGTGGGAACTTGAAGCTCATGCTACAGGCAAACAGGCTCTAGACCCAGTTGTTGTTCCCACAATGAGTCTGTTTGGGTTGGGCAGGTCTGTCTCTCATCTCATCAGTTTTTTTTGGTGTACTTGTTACTGACCTATGTCTACTTTCCAACAAAGGAAGACAATGCTCCAATGCAATAGAACTATTTAAGTCACAAAGCTCTGAGCTTTGCAACCCAAAATGTGCAAGATAACTTGGGATATTTGTTAGATGAGCAATGTCCCCTTCAACCTCCTTGTCGAAGAAATGTGACTGTCTACACATTAGGAGAAGACTAATTTGGCTACCCTAAATCTATTTCAAAATCTAGAAACCAGACAAGGCTCCAAGCCATTCATACCAGAGTCACCTCCGGAAGTTGCAATTTCTCTTAGATCCATCACAGCACCTTGGGTTCTGCATAGTCCATGGATAACCACCAAGAGTGAATGGAATGAAATGGATCCAAGAGAAGAATAGATTGTGAGAGCACATATACACCCCTGTCATCAACATAGAACGTGCAATTCAGAAATCAGTACAACTTACATTTCAGAAGGTAAAATAGAACTTGTGTTTCAGAACTTAGTTCTGTGGCATAGTTTACAGGCCCCAATTGATGTGTTTTTACACTGTGGCCTGTTGTGGGTATGGAGCAGGAATCAACGCACATTCCGGCCCAAGAAAAGTACGCCCTCTGGGAGCAAGGTATGGACTTTGTCTCTCAATCTTTCCCCACTTTCCTCCATCATGCAATATCATGCATGCAAAGTCATGCAATATCATGCAATATGAGGTGCAAGCAAAGTTCTTAGTGACCCAATTCCTGATACTTCGTTGTTTTAAGGGGACCCATGAAACAGAGCTACTTATGTACATGGGGTCTGAATTATACATGGGAGTCAGTCTACAGGAGTGTGCTCTTTACATGGGTCCATGTTTGCTCTGGTGGTTGGTTGGATTGCAGGGTGCTCAGCTGCGGAAGCACATTGATGCTACCCTAGGAAGTGGCAACTTGAGGGAGGCTGTGCGTCTCCCTCCTGGAGAAGACCTTTTTGAGTGGCTGGCTGTCAACAGTAAAATTCTTCTCCAATTTGTCTTTTTGTTGAGAAAGAGAGAGAGCAATCAAAATCGTGTTAGGACTTATTGACTCATAGATATGTCTTTGGGTGTGGGATGGGTGCAGCGGTAGATTTCTTCAACCAAGTGAATCTGCTCTTTGGAACATTGACAGAGTTCTGCACTCCGGAGAATTGTCCCACTATGTCGGCTGGCCCTAAGTACGTTGTCCCTTTGGTCCTTGAGGTTGGATTTTTCACTACAGCTTTTCAGCAAAGAGAACCTGAAGATGCAACTCTGAATAATTTCTCTGTTGTATTTGTGAATGTCGGCCAGATATGAGTACAGATGGGCTGATGGAGTGCAGATTAAGAAGCCTCTGGAGGTATCAGCACCCAAGTATGTGGAGTACTTGATGGACTGGATTGAAGGACAGCTTGATGATGAGTCCATCTTCCCTCAAAAGCTTGGTAGGAGGGTATACATACCTGCATTGTTGTAAGCATGTGGATTTGGTGAGATTGCTTTATAGAGAATGCAGTGTGGAACTTGATCAGTTTAGTATTTTGCAAGTTGGGTTTGACAATGAAGCTGGTGCAGAAGATGGGTTGTCTTCAAAGTCTGTAATTAGGAACTTGCCAATCTTCAGAGGCTTCTAGATGTGTTTCTTCCATGAAATTGTTTGTTAAAAATCTCCTCAATATATTCTTGATGACTTGCGTGGCATTGACAGGTGCTCCGTTCCCGGTTAATTTCCGAGACGTGGTGAAGACAATATTCAAGCGCTTGTTCAGAGTGTATGCACACATCTACCACTCCCACTTTCAGAAGATCGTGAGTTTGAAAGAGGAAGCCCACCTCAATACTTGCTTCAAACACTTCATTCTCTTCACCCATGTACCTTCCCTAACCACTGACCCATTTTACCCTTTTAGCCCCTTTTTCTTCATCCTCTCCCCCCTTTTTAGTGATCTGGTTTTTTGCATCCTATGTGATCTTGGTTTTTGTTCATGAGATTTCCACATTGGCTGGGCAGGTTCTTGTAGGCCATATGGTTGTTGCTAAAGATTTTGCTGAAAATGGTTCCTGCAGGAGTTTTCACTGATTGACAAGAAGGAGCTTGCACCACTACAGGAGCTCATTGAATCAATCTTCGTACCCTACTAACCGATTTCACTCAAATCCACTCCCTATCTGTTTTTATGCTCTCTTTCTTTCAAATCTGCTGATGGGTAGCTGCTTCAAATAATCTCAATCATCTAGCACTCCAAGGAAGGCTATGTTCCTCTGCTGCATTATTGAAAAGTCCACACAAGCAGTGGTATGAGATGGAATGTAATACCGTAACACACTATATACAACCTTTATTAGCTTTGCTGGCATCCCCATATTCTTCTCTATGGGTTTGCACATTAGTGAACCTTTTGTTTTGGTTTCTATAAATTTGGTTTTCAGCCTTAATCCTGGATCCTCCGTATATTTGATAATGGGTACACGGAAGTGATGCTGCAAGTTTCTTCCATTAGTGTTTTGGTGTTTAATTTGTACAATGGCACATGAACATCTGGACAAAATTCCATTGAATTCCAAATGTATAAAAAGCTTTGGGTATTATTCCTTGTTTCAGAAATACATTGGAAATTACTACAATCAGTTCAATTCTGTCGGAGACTAGGGAGTAGAAAGTGCATACTGGAAGAAATTCAGTACACTAATTATAGCAAGGACCATTTGTTATTTGTTTGCTGAATTGTGTTTTGCAAATTATATGCCATGTGCAGTGTCTGAATATGTGTGTGACTTCTAAGATGTTCTGTTTAACAGGTAAAAAGTTCATGCAATGGGTTGTTACAGGAGATGTTGGAACTAGCTGACCAGGGTCTGCACTGTTTAACCTGGCACAGTGGATGTGATGTTGCTCCTGAGTGCACAAGTTCCCCTGAATGCGCAAGTCAGAGGGACAAAGACACAAATGTGTGCTCTTTTCAGAATGAGAACCTGTAGTGTGTAGTATTGAGCTTTGAATATTCAAACTGACTGCTGGATAGGTACACACACAATGCAGACATCATGGTGGTTCTCAGTTCTATACAAAATGGGTTGGCCTTCAAATGATCATCTATTCCAAACTGGTTTTCTCATATTGAACTGATCTTCCAGAATGTGTGTGGAGCAGGATGCCAAAAACTAAGTGTTTTTGGGTGTTTATTTATTCATTACAGAAAAGAAAAACTCAATGGCTGGTAAACTTTTGTCAGTGAACAGGTACCAAAATTTTATGCATTGTCTCTTCCCTTATCTGTAAGAGTCCAAAAAATTGTAAGCTGCCCCGTTCTGATTTCTTGAGAACTGTGATTTCTGTGGGTGTTGAATACGGGTGTGTGCTGACAAGGCCATAAGTTCATCAACTTGAGGGCTGGTGCTCTTGAGCTACGAAAACAGGTGAAAGAAGTCATTGAGTGTTGTTGTCAAACTGCCAACTTGTGGGAGTGATGATGGTGCTGAGGTTTCCAGGTTTTGGCTAGATGGGTAGTAGTAGAGAGGTTCAATATATGTAGAGGGCGAAGAAGATGAGGAACCATATGCAGATTCGTAGGTAGAATCATAATATGTGGGATATGGTCTGTGGGAATGGGAGGATTCATATACAGGCAGTGCATATGGCAGAGAGGTATAGTAACTGGAGTCAGTTGCATCTGGACTATAGGAAGAAGTTCTGTAGGAGTTGAAAGATGTCTCGTACTTGGCTTGAGCATATGAAGCAGCAGGAGTGTATGTGGAGTCCATGGGGTAGTACTTCTTCTCAAAGGGATTCTCAAGATTGAAGAATGAGCTCGGGAAGTGAGAAAATGGAACATGTGAAGATTGGTATGACTGGACTTTTTCCTCCTGTTTGCCTTCACCTTTAGCCTGAGAAGTGTCTTCAGTGACTGGAGCTGCTTCTGCCGCTGGTGTTTCATCTGCAGCCTTCTCTTCAGCTTTTGGTTTTTCCTTCTTTTCCTTCTTTTCCTCTTTTTTCTCTTCAGATGCAGGAGTTTTGGTGGCAGGAGAAGCAGCAGCAGCCATACGTGCCTTCCGTTCGTCTGACAACCAGTCAGCAAATCTGTCCACCAGCATTCAAAAAATGGTTGAATTTGGGCACACTGACTTGCTTGAAGGTGAACAGGTTCCAACAATAGTGGTAGTGGAAAGGGTTTCAGCTTGCTCAAATCCATGGATGTGGTATTGTTCATGCTACCTTACCTGTCAAGTGCATCTCGGTTGGTTCCAGCATTGGGAATGGCAGTAAGCTTCCCAGTTACAAAGTTGCGGTCGGAGACTGGATCATCAAGGATTTGCTTTGCTACAGTAATCAGCTTCTGCATGTTTTCTGGTGCTGAGTTATCTAGTGATGAAACGGATCCTGACAAGTTGTCAGTCTGTGCAAGGCAAGACAAAGCTTAATGCATGTTAGCAAACACACACTCAATTGGGCTGAGAAACAAACTACAGAATAACAAGAACCTACCACCCACACCAGATTCACTAGTGAGAATTTGTGCCTTACACAAAATCAAAAGGATATAGATTGGGTACCTGGATTCGGAGGTAATTGACACCACATTGCTGAGACTGGAACATTGCGGAGATGTTGTAGTCCACCAGATCCGCACTTGCATTATACACACTGCTAATCAAGGGTGCACCACCCTTGTTTACCAGCCACTGTATAACACCCCAATTTGCTGCATCATCTGCAGAGTAGCCCATTTCATGCTGCCCTGTTCCCAGTGACAGCACCAAAAGATCACTGAAGTCCTGTGGAAAAAACACAAAGAGACATCATGACAAAAGGATATCAAAGCTGGGTTAGATACCACCACACGTTCACAGCATGAAGAGATGCACACTGACTGTTGTTGTAGGTCCTGTAATTCATTTGAAGACATTTTTTAGACTCTCTTGAAAAGCAAAGTGGACAGATTGTGATTTGTTGCTCTAGGAAGGGTGAAAATACAAACCGAATAAGTCATTCTTTCTGCAGAATCACCACCCGTCTGCACTTCCTTGATTCCTTGTATAATTGACACGTAGGTCTGGTTGGACCCAAAATACCAATTTCTGAGTATGTGAGCTTGAGAATTCTACAAAACTTCAAGTTTGCCATTTTCTGGTTGCACTAGATGATGACAATGATGAAGACCCAGTGTTCACGGTTCTTCAATCCTCAAAACAAACCCTGAACATTTGGGTCTATCTGAGCACCAAAAGAGAAACAACTATTGTGATACAAAAGCCCAGATGCAAGCTGTATACCTCTCAGATTCTTTGCAATTGATGTACATATATGTATACACTGGCAAGAAAAGCTTTTTGGAAAGAATTGAAGAAAATTAGTCATGAAGAGAAACCCAACTGGGTTGTTGACAGCCACTCCTCCATCAACCATGTTGAACTCCCTTGCACGTGGAGGATCTGCCTTTGTATCCACAAGGGTGAACTGCACAGGAGGCAAGTATGTGGGAGCTGCTGTTGTTGATCGACAAACAAGCTTCATAGGTGCATTGTCAAGTATTTGTTTCTTTGCCTGCTCCCAATGATCAGAACCCCCAACAAGATCCCATCATCATCATCAGAAGAAGGCACTTGAAACACCTAACAACTCTCTGTGTGAACCAAATCCAAATCAACTCTGGACAAACATGTATGGCAAGATTCTGTGACATAAGGGAGGGAGAACTAGTAATGTATATCATCCTCTTCATCACATCTAACCAAACCAAGATCCTCTTGACGGCAAATTGAAGCACCTGGGGACTTTTGTCATCATAAGACCTAGAAGGGTTGGGTCTTAACTGGGGACCTGCCGACCCAGTCGAGGCTGTCTGAATAGCATCATGAGAAGGAGAGACAGTAGTAGTACCTGCCATGAGGAGAAGAAGACTGGTTGCTGGATCTTCAAGTCAAAAGATGGGATGATGATAGAGGTAAGAGCATCAGACAGATGTGGATCACTAGCAAAGTACTCATCCAGCAGCTCATCCAATCCCCTAGCTTTATACTTGGGCCCTGTTAACGATGCAATGCTCTTCCGCAACTGACTAAATGGACCCCTGCAATCAATCAACTGATCATATTCCCCTCAATTGGCACAGCAGAGAAGAATTCTACTGTACCAGTTAAGAAAAAATTCAAGTTGTCAAGTTTCTGATCAACCCAACTCAAAGATGTTGGCTATGAACCCTAAAATCACAAGGTGGAAGTTGGCATTCAATGATGCTTGCTGATGATGGAATTTTCAGAGGGCGTGATAGAGTCTGCAGCGGAGAGAAAAAATTTACTTGGTGGGTGGGAAGATCTTGGCAGCATATTTCTTATAGAAATTGGCGATTTCTTTGGCAGTTAAGAGGGGACGTGTGTGGTCTTCAGTGGAAGGAGTGGTGAGCATAGCTGTGATGAGACCTCCGGTGCTGGTACCTGCAATCAAATCAAAGTAGTCCACCAATCTTCGTTCTGCACCATCCAGTCTCTACTCCCGAACAACAAAACCCCACATACCAACAACAATTGTGTTTCACAGCAGATCCTTGTTGTTTGAGCTTCCTTGAGAAGAAAAAAATCTTGGACAAGAATTTCATGAAAACAAGTCATTGATTCTAAGTCCTTCTCCATGACTATTGGAACTCATCAATGAGCTGCTGCTCCATTACAGCAAAAGCCGAGTACTATGGAACACATTTACCATAGCTTCTTGGAATGCTCAATGGAAAGATTTATGGGAAACCCTAAACTGCTTTGCCTGCAGCTAGCTATATTGAGCTCTCATCATTAGAGGAGCAGCTAAAAGAAGCAATTCATGTGCTACTAGATAACAACAGCTGATGCAAAAAAGGGTATCCTCTAAATTTTTTTCTGGGGTGTGTGTACCTGTAGTCTGCCTTCGAGTTCAGTAAGAATGGTGGCAGGAATAAGGCCTCGCACTCCTCCTCCATCAATACTGAGAATTGTCAGACGCCTTCCTATAGACCCCCTGGGTTTCTCGTGCATGAATCCATGATGCGGCATTGCTGTAGATCACCAGCTTAGCTTGCCTTATTTGCTTGCTTGCTGCAGCTTGGACTGAAGAATGAATTTGTTCAAGAGATTCAGAAATGATGAAAGTACAACAACCCAAAACCCAAAAACAAAACCAAAAACCAAGTAAAGGCTGAAAGCAGCTTGTTGGAGCTTGAGGAGTGTCAGTCAGTCAGTCTCCCAGAACTGCTATTCAGAAGAAAACCAAAAAGCTCAAAAATATCAAAACAAAAACTCTGTTCCCAGCAGAAGCAGTAGAACCATCTTCATTCAGCAAAAACCTGGAAGAACAAGAACAAGAACAAATGCAACAGTTTCCAAGCTCATGGACATTACCACAATTCTTCCTCCTGTGCACCTATTGTGCAAACAACCAAAAAACAAAACAAAACCCCAAAAAAAAAAAAAAAAAAAAAAAAAAAAAACCCCAAAAAACACAACAAATTTAAAATAAAAAAAAAAAAATACCAAAATAAAAAAATACAATACTTTCATTA
>Ga0116228_10002916_pt1 | contig 14934 bp, 11 predicted proteins | sample S1TSphfallax_2_FD_89694 | JGI IMG/M metagenome (GOLD analysis project Ga0116228, IMG submission 89694) | Host-associated microbial communities from peat moss isolated from Minnesota, USA - S1T2_Fc - Sphagnum fallax MG | ecosystem: Host-associated > Plants > Peat moss > Unclassified | place...
CATGAGGAGGGGTGCATTGGGCTTGGTTCCATGATGTTTGGACTTGCATTGCAAAAGTTCTTGAATATTGAATGATTTTTTCACTGAAAATTACATTAAATTGTAGCTGAAAATTTCAGAGGAATTGGGATGTGCCTTTGGTGTTGCTGGAAAGATCTTGATGAGGATTATTTAACCAAATTTATTTGGTAAGATTTGGATGTAGAATGTGAGAGATATCGATTTAAAAGTGATTTCTGCTGCTGAAAATTCAAATAAATTCCAAAAAACCAGATTTTGGAAGGAAAAGTCAGTTGAACACTGGTAACACTTGAAGGCTTACCGTTCAATTCAAGCATGATTTCCTTTCATATTTTGTTGTTCAAAAAATCAATACATACATTGCAAAATAATGTTCACATGTTGAGTTCCCCTATTTTGTAATTGGTTCACACTTGGGGGAAACGGCACAACCCACACTAGTCATTATGATAAACCAATTAGAAACATTGAGCACCAGTCAAATCGTATTTATTGGCTCTGCTCATAGGGAAATGATTATGCATTTGTGCAGGATTTGGACTCGGGGATTAAAAATTTGTTCATTCATTGGCCAATGTGAAAATGACAAGTGTTCATAGAATGAAAATTTTCACATGGATGTAATTTTTCATGTTTGGGTGGATGTAACCCTAAATGCAACTACTTTTCAAGTAGTTGAACATTGTAGGTTTTGATAATCATTATAGAAGCTGAAAGGATTTATCTTTTTTAACCATGCTTTCTACTATTGGAATTATAGCTCTAGTTGGAATGGTGATTGTTTTTAACCATTTGATGGGGAGGGTGAAAGTGATGGCTTACAACAAGTTGAGGGTAGTGATGAATTGGGTCTTTTGAGGATTTTTTTTTTTTTTGGTTGTTTTGTTTTGTTTTTCCCTTGTGCACTTCTTGCAAAATTTATTTCTACTATCACAAGGCTTTTGCGACATTTGTAGAAGTAGATATTTTGTGTCAATTGTTAGATGCTAATAATGTTTCTAGATCAAGGAGCAACACCGGGGGGAAATTGGTGTGCTTAGTTTTTTAGGAAGTTGTGGTCTTATAGAAGCTTTTTCATGTAGTGTGATAGAATAATAATAAGAAGAAGAATTTGCAGATAATTTTGCAATGCACAAAAGGTAGTTGTAGGTAATGTAGATTTTGTTCCTATGTAATTGTTGTTGTTGATGTTCTTATTTCTATGTCTCTATGATTTGGATTTTCTTTTTTTCCCCAACTCTTTTGGGCAAGTGTAATCAACATGTCGATGGAAAATGATGCAACATTGCTTTTTGAGCAGCCATTGATTGATTTTCAAGGGGAATCAAATTCCAATTTTGGGTTGAAATCACAAGGAATTTTTTTTGGGGCAATGTGGCAAATGATGCCCCACAATAGAGGCTGTTTATAGCAAGTACTAGCTTGATTACCACACAACAACATATAAAAAGCCTCTTGTAAATTGTTTGTTTGTGTTTGCTAATGAACCAGACATTTGTTGCTCCTAGTTACTTGCTAAAAATCTCAACCAAATTTGTGAAGTTCAAAATGTTTCACAAACAAATTATTCTAGAATATTGTGGGGATTTATTTGTTTACTTATTTACTTTTGGGGGCGTTTTTTTTGTTGTTGCAGATAGCATTATGAACTGGACTTGTCATGGGAGGGGGGTAGGGCTCACCGTTCTTAGCAGACTTGGAATGGCCATAAAAAAGATTGTGAGTGTTTTTTTTTCTCATGACCTAATCTGGAGGGAAAACCCTTTTCTTCATTTTCTCAACAATTGAAGGAAAACCCTTTTGCTTATTTTCTTAATAATTTGGAGGAAAATCCTTTTGCAATTTTGAAAAGCTTGCAATGTTGGTAAGTTGTAGCAAATTGTATTTTGGTTAATTTTTATTACAAGTGGGAGAGCTTTCCTCCTATTGTAAACATGTGTTTTCCATGTCAAAAGCAACCCAAGGTTTTCACACTGATTTTGGTTCCTCTTTTTGGCTATCACACCTCCCCGGTAATTGTCCTTCCCTCCCCATCAAAACCCAACAAATGTAATTTTCATGAGCATCTCATATCTGTTTCCTTTCTTATTTTGAGATTGTTCAATAATTGATCAAATGCAATTGTCAATTTTGCGTGTCATCTTTATTTTCACTTCCTTTTTCTTCCAGTAATTGTAGTTAAATTGCTTGTTTATCTATTTGTTTAGGCAATATTTAAATTCACACCTTTTTTGGTTAAATTCACACCCTTCGTGCATCCGATTTTATGTAGATTAAACTTTAAGAGTATGTTCCTTTATCAATTCAATTACTTATGCGGGCAAGTTCTCAAGTTGTGCCATGGATTGACCATAGACCCCACACTTGCGTCCTTCCACGTATTCAAAGTGAGACTTGTCTCTGGTCGTGCTTGTCTTATTCTTAGAGCCTGCAGGTCTGTCGCGTTTCTTGACCATGACCAAGGGCTCTTGAACTTGAACATTAAGCGTATCCAGGACCTAATTGAGGCGGGCAATCAAACTGCCTGCTTGAGGATTCCCATTGTCGAGTACTTGCTGTAAGGTAGCCGTCATCGTCTGTGTGAATAAACTTCGTGGTGACGCCGGTTCGTGTGGCGACGCAACTACATTGACACTTGGAAGGATTAGGGAGTTTTAATCCAATAGCCACTGCTCATGAATGTCCTGTAGGAGAATCGAAGTCTGAGTTTCCAAACAGCTGCGAATGTAATGATGATAGGGTGCCCCCATGATTTCGTGAACCGTGCAAAGCATGGTTGTTCCTCATGTCCCCCCTTTTCAGCATGCTTAAGTTGTTGCAAAAGCTTGTCCAAAGTGAAATCAGAGACCTTGTAGATCAAGTCTTTGAAGCAGCTATGGCCGAACCAATGTGCCTTATGCACCCTCTACTTTTCAATCGCAACATTCAGTTCCACACGTTGATTGGCTAGCATGAGACCCAACTGTTTCATTAGTGTCAAGAGGTGAAAAGTGTCGACACGGAGATACGACTTGATAACGTGGTGGTTTCCTTCCACCTTCGAGGTATTGGTGCTGCCAAAGTGGGGAAACTCATCAATGTAACAGGCAACAAACCTCTCCTTGTGAGGCATCCACGTCATGTTAACGTATTACCAAACAATTGGATGGGTTCCCGAAGAGGTCTCCTTAAATACACTGAATAGCCGCATCGAACAGTTTGACTGACGTGCTGGAGACAAGCATATTCCATCGTTCCATAAACTGTTGCCACTTGACATCGGAGAAGCGTGTCTTGCAATTAGCAAGAATGTTCTTATTGATGTGCCAACAACAGAAGATGTTGTGGTAGTCCGGGAAGACTCGTGCAATCCCGTTCATTAGGGCTAACTCTCGGTCCGTGCAGAGGACTTTTGGAGTCACAACCTTGGAAAACTGCTCCAGAACCCAAGCATATGCCTCCTTGTTCTTCGCGTGCAAGAAGGTGAAGCCAGTGTTGAACGTCGCATAAGTTGATGTGATGCTGACCACGTTCAGCAAAGGCATGCTGAACTTCTTGGTTTTGTACGTGCAGTCTAGAAGGAAGACCGTGCCGAATGTTTGGCACATGCTGACTGATGACTGATGCATAAAGAACATGTAGTCAACAGCACCTTCCACGAGCCACACCTTGCTGAAGTAATCAGAGCAGGAGATCAGTTCCACCAAAGCTTCGATGGGTTCGCGGCCTCTCAACTCCTCCGCTCGAGCAACAACAAGCTCATTGTAGATCTCCCTGGTCGTCGAGCGGCTATTTGCAAACTCCTTATGAAGGATGCAGAGAATGTCCTTTGGCGCCAAACCTTGCCCACTGAGTGTTCGCACTTTAACCTTTTATAGCTCGCTTAAGTGGCATTTCACCACATGGCCTGCCAGGTTGCCACCAAGCTCATGGTTGTAGCTGCCTGAGATCTTACGGACTGCCCAGACACCCTTCACTGACAAGCAGATGATTTCAAACTCACAGCCATTTCACCTCGTGTGCGTCTCCCTTTGGCGGGTTTCATCCGTTCAGCATGTTGACGTATTCCACGCCTCGGTCACACTTCATGACCACCCACTTCTCCTTACTTGTCTTGATGGTGAGGACCACTCCTTCTTGTTCGTAGTTGTTGCTAAGATCTTCGATCAGCTTTTGCCGCGTCACAAACTCCATCTCCTATTGCGTTGCACGTACTATTTACAGGGGGGTGGGGCAGACACATTCAAATTTAATTTGCATATAATCGTACGTGTGAAGAAAGGGTGTGAATTTAACCAAAAAAGGTATGAATTAAAAAATTTCCTTTGTTTATGGGGATGTTTCCTCTTGTTTTCTTTTTATTTTCAGCACTACCGTTTTTACTGATTGGATTCTTGGATTTTTGGATATATTTGACTGTTGCTTGCTTGCTTGATTATAACCCCATCGAAGTTTTAGTTTGTTATGCCTACCCTTTTGATGGAGTTTGGAAATTTGCAAGGGAGTACCTTGCACTAATTGGGAGCCACTTAAATGGAATATAAATGCTTGCTTGTGGGCTTGCAACACATTTTGTTCCTCTTGAGGTTTTTACTCATCTTCGATGCTTGTTCGAGTGAAATTAGATTGTAGATTTCCTGCACATGGCATGTACATGATAGTCCATTTTGGTATAAACTAACCATGGCTTGACTAAAGGCATAAAAAATCTCCTCTAATAAAGGGCATGGCATATTTGTTCGAACAAGTTCATTTAATCATTGGATGATAATCCCCACACATGTAATGTTTAGTCCAATTGCCAAAAATGTCCTTCTTGGCTAGCATCACTATTGTTGATGCATATTCACCCCTAGATAATTCCACCAAACTAGCATCCAACAACTTTGCTCTTTGAGCTTGAACCGAGGCTCTTTCCATTTCATTAAGGTTGTAAAGTTGCCTAAAACTAGATTATCATCCTCCAATATGATTTGGACCTCTTGTTGCCTTAATTGACCCAATTCTTTCAAATTAAGGGCAAAACATCTAGTGAAATTTCATATTATTTGTCATGTTTCATGCATTTCACCTCTTATAACTATTGGGCCAATTTCTAGGTTCCATGTTTTTGCACTCACATGTACCTTGGGTTAGGATGATGGAACATCCTCAACATTTGAAATTGAGGGCATGACTTGCGATTGTTATGCAAAATGTGGAAAGGTGCCATCATGTCCTAACGCCCCCACATCACCACTTTCTTGTTCCACACCCATAAATGTTCCTTGGCATCCTTGATCCCATAATTACCAGTGATGCACTTGTCATATTATAACATCAACACCCCTTGCACTACCATAGCTGACCCAACAAAAGGTGCAACAAGTGAAAGATGGGGTGAGTGGGTGGGTGTGATTGGCCAAAACATAATTGTTTTGCCAAGACCAAATTGAAAATCCATGTGAGGTAGTTGAAATCCATAACTTGCCCCAAAATATGCCTACGGGCTCTTTCAAAAATATTTATAATGTTTTTTATAATGTCAATTTTTAGACTTAAATATGTTTTTTATGTGTTTAATAATATTTTATTACTACAAAAATATTAAACATCAAAGAAATTATATTATGAAAACTAAGGGGCTTTTTATGAAAGTAATATCATTGAATGAAGTTATTGAAAATCCTTTGTTCTAACCAAACCTTGATATTGGAAGATTTTTTGCCACATTATTTTTTTTTCAATATCCATATTAGTGAGTAAACACAACTTTGCATGATTAACATGCCATTAAAGTGGCACCACATAGATATATGCAACAATAATTGTAGAAAAATTGACATGTTGATAAGGATTTTTGCTTGTTTGTATTCATTTGCACCCCTCTAGTTGATGCGCCCCTAAATTCCTTACACTAGTAGAAATCAACCAAAATGTAACCACTCCATTTACGACTACATGCGACATGTAGTCGTTTGCCACTAGATTTGGGATTATATTTGCAACTATAAGACCAAATTTCAAGTATTTTGGTCATTTTCACAACTATGATGCAACTATTAGAAATTTCATCCTATTTGTTGGATCAACTTTACATTTATTTTCATCCATTAATAGGTTGATATGTCCCATTAATTGCATCCTAAAGGTATTCTACAATGACATAAGGGTGTATTTTAATGTATGTACTTATAATATGCATATGCATTATATATTGTTGATATAATGAATCTCAAAATTAATATTTGAACTTTGAATTTTTTAATTAAAATCTGAAAATTGTTATTTCAATTGTTTAAAACATTATTTGAATTTCAAATTTTAGACTTGAAAATGATATTTTCAATTTAAATTCAAAAAGGCTTATTTGATCTAATTTTTGATATTTGAATTCTAAATTAATATTTTCAAATCCAAAAATTAGTGTTTCAATTCAGAAAATTATTAATTGATTATAAAAATGGATATTTTAATTTTCAATATTTTTATATGAATCTGAAATTTTATATTTCAACTTTCAAAAACATTCATTTCAATTTTAAATAATCATTTGATTTGAACCTGAAATTTCAATTCCAAATTAATAGTTCCAACCTGAAAATTACTAATGGAATCTAAAAATGGACATTTCAATTTTGGATATTGTTATTTGAGTCTGAAATTTGACATTTCAATTCTGGAAATTGTTATTTGAATTCAATAAACATATTTGATCTAAAAATTAATATTTGAATTCTAAATTATTATTTTTGAATCTAAAATTAGTATTTCAATTCCAAAAACATTATTGAGTTTAAAAATCAACATTTTGATTTTAAATATTTTTATTTGAACTTGAAATTTGATATTTGAATTCTGAAGTTTTAAGTTTTAATTAAAAATTTAAGAAATTATTTGACTTGAAAGTTGAAATTTGAATTCCAAATTACTATTTTGGATTCTCGAAATTAATATTTAAATTCAGAAAATTAATAATTGAGTCTTAAAATGGACAATTTATTTTGAATATTATTATTTGAATCTGAAAATTGACTTTGCAATTCTGAAATTTGTTATTTAACTTCAAAAACTTATTTGATCTAAAATTTGATATTTGTTCTAAATTACTATTTTGGAATCTTAAATTTATATTTTAATTCAAAAACTTATTGTTTGAGTTTTAAGAGGTTTTTCTAATAGTATTATCCATAATAAATCATTTTAATAAATAATTATAAATGATTATGTTTAATAAATCTAAGTTATACTAAATAATTATTGTTATAACATAGATTTGTATATTATCTAATTTATATTCTTATATTAGAAAAAATAAATTGATGTAATTAATGTGACATTACTTTAAAATATTGTTATAACATATATTTGAAATTACTTCAGATAAGAATTAATTAATATGTGCATAATTATTTTCTAATTGAACATAATTATGCGAAATATGTAATTTGTAACTTCAAACTTGAACTAAAAATTTGTAAAAATTATAGTGTAATTAAAATAATAATTATTATTAAATTAATCATCTATGATAAATATTTTTTAGTAAATTTACAGTAATTATGAAAATTAATGCTATGTTTAACAAATTATTGTTTTTATAGTTAATAATTACCAAGAGAAAAAAGTTCCTTGACCTATAATAATTTTTACAAGAATAAATGCAATTATAAAATAAGTAATGTAATTAGTTCAATAATCATGAAAAAAAAATTCGTGTAAGAATTTACTTTCTAATAGCAATTGTTAATTCATTACCTATAATTTTAACATAAATATTTAATATAGTTATTTCTAAAATTATAGTCATTAAATTAGTTTTACATTAAGTATATTATATATAATTCGATCAGATTCTAAAAAGTAATAAAATATTCTTAAATATTTTAGTTATCTAATTATTGATGAGTTATGTATTAATATTTTGTGAATAACTAGATAGCTATTTGTTAAATATTAAAAATTTATTGCTTATTTAAGTAATTGATAATGAATACTGAATATTTGCAATGTATAATTTAAATATATGTACATTTAATCATTATTAATTAAATGATTATTTAATTATGTAGTACTTGAATTGTTTAAAAATCTAAAAACTAATAAAGTAAATGATGAAGAAAGTTTTGGAATTACAACTTAGTTTGTGAGGAATTTGCAACTTCAAAATTTATTCAATATTGTTTGTTCTTCGTTCCTATTTTGAACAATATATAAACAAGGGTGTGTGATCATCCAAATCCACATTAAGAAATTTGTGCACATGGGTTGAGTTAATCAAAACGCTCAACCCAAAACAAAAAAACAAATTATGCACCTTTCTAAAGTACTTACCTTCCCAACCTACTTATCTACCTAGCTAGGTAGGTACTTAGTTTGAAGTACCCACTTAGGTTGACCTATGTACCTAGCTAAATACCTATCTATATGAATAGGTATTTAACTTAGGAAAGTAGAACCTACCTACCTATTTTTTTTACATAAGTAGGTAGGTTGATATGTAACCTAGGTTTGTAGGCACCTATTTATGTACCTACCTAGATACCTACCATCCTTTTTAATGCCACGTGGCATACTTACATTGGGCCACGTGTGATAATATAAGATTATCCATGTATTTGAATTGAACGTCCTAGATTATTTCAAAATAATAATAATAATAATGAAAATAATCAAATATTAAAACACATGGCAACACATTAATTGCCTTCAATTGTGACCAAAATAGTTGCATGTTAGTCGCATGTAACAATACGTATACAATGGAATCAAAGGATTAAATGTATTTGTTGAGTTTTTCTTTCATATTATTTTGTCATTTGCAATTAATTTATCACATATAATTTGTCTTAGGCGACTAAAAGGATTTTAATTGCAAAATGTTTCTTGCGATTAAAATTTAATCATAAAGACTAGTAAAAATTACATGTTTTTCTTCTAGTGTTAAAACACCCAAATGTGGGTCCCAAAGCAAAATAACCAAAAAAGAAAAAATTTAGGGCACGTTCCCTAACTTGTAGCACTTTGGGGTAAGAAGGCATGTTGGAGCTCTAAAATGAGAGTAGGATGAATTCACAAGCAAAAGTTCAAGATGAGATCAACTTACATAACTAAGAAAAGAAGACGGTGAGTGCAAGTTGAATGGAAGTGGTGTTGAACTTAGTAGGGACAACTTTAAGCACAAGCTTTACACAACCCACAACCTTTGGGAAGAAGCAAAACTCCCCTCCTTATAGTATATTTTGTGCCTCTCCACAAGGATTACATCCAAATGCCACTTTTCCCCGGGATTCCCAAGTGGGAGTCCCAAAACTAGGATTCTTGTTGTTTCAAAACTTTGAATGCTGATATCTTTTTCAAATCAAGCATATTTGAAAAATATGCCCTCAAAATGATCTTTCCAACGGTGTATAGCAAGTCTTAATCGAAGCTCATTTGACCCCTAATTTCAAGGGGTTTGGAATCTTGAGTCAAATTCCCAATTTGATTCTCCCCCATTCTTTTGATCATAATTCATGCAAATCAAGTCTAAATGAACAATGTGAGGGCACTTTAAGCATCTACACTTCAAAATAATCTTAATGGTGTCTTGGGGGACCAATTTGGTGATTGTTTACGTTTCTAACCAAGGCTATGAACATTCATAATTTTTTGCAAGAGTGCAATTCCCAAAGTGGGAGTGCACTTGGGAATCATTGGGTTCCATCCCTTGCACTTTCCCCCATCTTGGCCTCATGGGCCTTTGCATTCCACATTTAGTCACAAACCCAATGTTAGTGTTGCGACACTAGTGGTGTTAAGTTAGTCCACATCCATTAGAATTAATGAATTCATGAACTAATTGAAGCAACATCCACCTGCACTGGCTTGTCAATCCAAGCCCTGATTTGTTACCATCCAACCAAAACAGCTGGCCTAGAATCCCCCAATGGTGGGACATTCTCCAACAAATATGCACATGGGTGCATATGTGATTGTTGGAAATGTTGCATAACACAAATCAATTCCCAAAATAAATTTGACCTAGGATCGAAAAGTCCTTGGCCCATATTCACTTGTGAAAGACGTTGGCACAACTATCTAAAAATGACCAAATTAGTTGGCCTAATCCTTACCAAATTTGGCACCTTTAGCAAAGTGATGTTGTTTGGTAAGGAACGTTGATAACCTTGTATGGTTGATGTTGGTAACAAATGGGGATACATTTGTTGCAACATCATGACATGTCGCATGGAGGTTTGTTTGGCTTGTGAATCCTTCTCCACATAATGGTATCTCCATATTAAAATGCTTAACTATAAAACTATAATTAATCTAAAACTAATGCATCCAAATAACTCAAGTAGGCATATCCCATGCTTGGGAATATCCCATTAAATAACCTTGCTATCCAATGGGCTTAAACTTGGAGGCCCATTACCAAGGTTCATAGATGATTGTGCATTAAGTGATGGTAGAATGTGCCAAGTTTCATGAATATAATGACTAGTCGATGCTTGGAATTTAATCAATGTGCCCAATGGTGGCCTAGGATCCAATGGAAAAACTAGAATGATCAGCATCCCCTATGGCCTTGAGATCACCAATTCACCATTTGGAGTTGCATCTTGGTCATAGACATTACTTTCCAACAACTCAAGTCTATGTGGAATGCCTAAAAATCTAGCCAACATAGTTGATTTGTTAGATTTTCCTACTTGCCCCCCAATGAATCTTACTGGCAATGAAGCCTTATGGCTAGTTCCTATTTGCCAACTTGACGATAGTATGTGGTTTCTTCCCAAAAATCAATGGTAACCCCTAGGGGCTACAACACCACACCTCCAATCAACACATCATAAGACATAACATGTGTGACCACTGTTCGAGCCTACACAATAGTGTAATCTGCTAGCTTGTTGGGATTAACCTAGATCACAATCTCTTTCTTGGGTAACCTTCATGCTTCCTTTAACCCACCCATGGATGTCAAAATGTGATATGGGCATGGGTCAAGATCAACATGAGTTAATCCAAAACCATTAATAACAGTTTTGCCCAACATTAATGGATGAACATTAAAAATCCAACAATAGCATAAGGGGTCAGTACTGGCGTGTTGATGCCCCCTTTAATTGAAACATTCATTTTTCATTGTGCACAACCACAACCTTGAGAATAACATTGGCTCAATCAATGACTAGTTGTGTTGGAAGGCCATGAAGTTTGGCCATAGTCACATTCTAATATTCAAGTTGAACTTTGTACACTTTCGTGCGATTAGCCTCAAAAATTGGATGGGGAAGTATAGAAGGCACAAAAATGTATTTTGATCTAACCATCACATTTGATGGTCCACCATTTTCACATAATGTGACTTTTGGTTGAATACCTGAAATGTCGCAACCCTAGCCTTGGGCTCGCGACTAAGGCAAGGGTTTGTAAGGTTTCGGGCCAAGAGGGAAGCCGCAAGTTGCACAACATACTCCCAGGAATGTGAGAAGGTGTAAGGGAATGAACCCTCACACCCCAAGGGAGTTCCACTTTGGGAGTGGGAGTCCCAGTGGACTCCTGAATCTTCAAAGGGCGATTGTAGGGGTCAAAACTCAATGGCTTGAGGAGTTCTTTATATCAATGGAAAGCTTTTGGAATGTAGATATCCAAAATGGCAATTTGACTCCCGACCACTAAAAGTCGGGAATCGACCCAATTTCCGTGCGTGCAAATGGCGTGCGACGTATTGTTAGAAAGCCCTCAACGAGGGCTACAACTTTTCTTTAAATCTCATCTCAATCCAAGGTTTGCACGCAAATTTATGGCGTCCCAAAGTTACAGGAGTCCTAACCTTGGCGGACAAAAAACCATTTGGATGTGGGTCCTGTGGAGAGGTGCAGAGTATACTATAAGGGGGAAGGTGGTGGCTTCCCCCAAGTTCGGGCCGTGGCAAGTTTTGTGTGTCCGTGTTGCTCGTGGCTCGTCCTAGCACCAAAGGTGCTCCAACTATGCATTAACCACCTTGTGTTGGTTTTGTGCAGGTTCGTGTGAGTGAGTGAAGCTTGTCAACTCTTCCTAGTCCCATCCCGAAGCTTCAACACGCCCTTCTACCCCTCCAAAGTGTTGCAAACTAGGCAGCGTGCCCCAATTCCTTATTCTTCTGTTGTTTTCTGTTTGGGATTCACATTTGAGTCCCTCAAGGAGTTGGGAGTGCATCATGAAATGGCCAATGTCTTAGCATAAAACAATGGTGCTTAACACATTCCTTTGGCCACCCCCATTAAACTTGTGGGTGTTTTGTGCTTAGGAATAGAACTAGGCACCTTCTTTGACATTCCACTAAAAGTTAACACCTCGATGGCATTGGGAATGGTGTTTGTCAACACAAACGATTGTGGGAACCACACTTAGCGCTAAACTTCACCATGCTAAAAATCCAATCTTTCATTAACACCTCATGGTTCTGGCACCTGTGCACTAACTCTTATCATTGGTGTAGCTATGGAAATCATTTCACTAGGATTTGGAACCATGACATGGTTTCCATCATTTGCTGCCCATGACCCATGGTCTCTTGACATATGTGGCATTGTCTCATCTAATGCGATTGATTTTGAAAAACTAGCTCCACAAAAGAACCCTTGATTCACATTTAACCCATATGATTGACTATCTTCCTGATCCTTGGCCTTCCTTGGTTCATATGTAAATTTTACTTGGGTCACCATGTTTTATGACTAGGGCTTCCAACTGTGCAAACCTAACCTCCATGGTGTTGGGTTGACCTTGAGTTGGCTTGGTGGCCAACCTTTTGTTGGCCACACCTTTCCCTTTTTGGCCTTTCTAGAAACCTTGGCCTTTACTAGCATTGGTGTTCTTTGATTAACCTTGTTATAATTTTGGGTGAAATGAGGAGCAATGATTGTCATCATGCCCATATGCATGACAATGGGAACATGGCTGGTTAGGATTAGGGTTGGAATTTGTGGCATGTGCTAAATTGGGACAATCATTTTTCTTGTCAGACCCACCACACTTCCAACACTTGTCTTTTCCACCTTGTTCCACTTAATAGGATGTGGAACCACCACCTAAATATGGTTTGGCCCCCTTGGCCTTGGGTGGTACAACGTTGGTGGGTTGACCTTGTGATTATTGATTCGATGGTGTTGGATAATTCCTTGGGTTGTCCTTGTTGAACCCAAGGGTGACAACCCAATCCTCCACAATGATCATCTCAATCCTTTATAATGATTGAAACACACTGGCCAAAATGTGTTAGGTGGGTTGAAATTGAATGGCATCTTACACTCGATGCCTAAGCTCCTTGTCCAAAATCCTATATCAAAACTGAATTACTTGCAATTTTGTGGCACCTTGTGTCACCATGATTAATGTACACATTCATGCATAGGTTTCTTGTAAGCTCTCATGGGGCTTATGTTGGAAATCCTACAAACTTCATATCTTTTCAATCCTAACCCCTTGATAATTTTGTCACAATTCATGGAAGAATTCCACAATTAGGTTAAATGTAGGCAATGGGCCCAACATTCTAATGGATGCCCTTGCACCACAACCTTGATAGTTCCATCACTTCCAATGGTTCTAGTACCATTGACACTTTAGTTTCCATTTGTCAAACTAATGTTAGGGGTTGTTGTTGCACCCTTGGGGCCACAATTTGCCTAATGATAAAAAACATAATTGGGAGACCAATATAGCCATCACTCTTCGATTTTAATTTCATGGGCACGCTTGAATTCATGATAGTTATCCATAAGCAACCCCTCCAAATGTTGAAGCAAACCTTTCCATGCCATGAAAGGTGTGAAAAACTAAGGATTATGCATTTGTTGCATATCACACTAGCTATCAAACTCCTAAATGAAATCATTTAATTCAATGGTGCCAAATGCCTTTGAATATTGGTGAGCCCCTTTGGTGGCTCCATACATCTCTTCCATGTTTCACAACAGTAGTGGGGTGACAAACCTTAGAGAAAAAATATGTATCCAAATTTAAACAATCTCCCATAAATGATGATGAAGGTGGTGTGGGTGGTATGAACTGTGCCCCCCACCTAGTGAAACCATTAGTTATAGTGTCCTTGTCCCTTGAATCTTGGGTCACCTTTGTGATGAACCCTAAATCCTAATTTGGGTATCCCCCCTAAAATCCAATCACAAAAGGATGACACACATGCAATGGTTCAAATTAAATATATAAGGATGTTGAACTTGTTGATGTTTAACCAAACCCCCAAAAGATAAACCTCATAACATGAACCCATGGATGTTGCATTTGTATGGCTAGGGCACCTACACCCACAAAAACATTTCACAAGGCCAACAAACTAGGGCACACAATGAACACAACAAGGTCTACTAGTCATTAACATAGTTTCACCACAATAATAAACAATGGGACATCCTAGTGATTAAATCTAAACATATCTGTAATTGTGCCTCCCAGTATAACCTAAACCTTGACTATAACTTAATCAACATGTCCAAGAAAACCAAGAGTCAATTAGGACCTGTTTAGTGATCATGATTAAATGGTAGCCTTGTTCCATGCCTGACCATTAACCACATTAATTAGAACCCTTGGGTTCAATATGACAATAATGGCATGCATGGGAAAGCACATAACCTTTCATTTGAATTTTCACACTAAATAGTAAACATAGATTACCAAGAGGTCAATTTAAGAACATGTGCTCACCCCCATGTTGTAGCCAAATGACACACACCTTGATAATCCCCTTACACCCTAAAAACATATGACAATTCAACCAACATGCAAATAGGCAACATGTGCAACTCCACAAACACAAGCGGAGATGTATAATTCATGCAACACAAATCTCCACTTTTGTGATTCCCACACATGCATTACAAAAAATCTTGGTTTTTTTAATTTTGAATTTCAAGAAAACCCATGCTCCTCATCCTTTCCTCCACCCACATTTTCACCTCC
>Ga0116228_10002919_pt1 | contig 14930 bp, 12 predicted proteins | sample S1TSphfallax_2_FD_89694 | JGI IMG/M metagenome (GOLD analysis project Ga0116228, IMG submission 89694) | Host-associated microbial communities from peat moss isolated from Minnesota, USA - S1T2_Fc - Sphagnum fallax MG | ecosystem: Host-associated > Plants > Peat moss > Unclassified | place...
TAACTTATTACATATCAATTTTGTTAATTTTCAAAACCAAAAAGTAGGTTTGAACACATATTTTTCAATTGGTTTCAAATGTATTTTTTAATCTACTTTTTAAATCATTTGCTTTTAATTTTATTGAAATTATTCTTATAAAACTTAATAGAGCCAATTAATGCTACTCAACACATACTTTCACATAATTTGATGCTACTTTATGGTAGTTATATGAAAGGTGCAAGGTTAAAGTGAAGACATCTACTTTTTTGGTATAATTTATCTTGCTTTAACCTTACAAGATAAACAAAGACATCAAAAATAATATGATCACATGGAGCATAAGATCACTAATTCATCAAGGTTTTTGTCACACCAAAAAACATAAATTATTTGCAATAATGAAATGAAATTCCAAACCTTCAACATCTTAAACTTAAATTTTAACAAAAAAAATCAACTGAAATAAGTAAAGAAAGTAATAATAATGAAAGAATTTAGTTACTTTCTCCTACTCTAATAACCAATGATGACCTAACTAGTTGAACTTGAATTTTCAACAATCAAAAGCATTGCTAAGCATTTTAGGTTATTTCCTAGCTTAGCAAGTAACATCTTTTCAATTCCTTTCTTGCCCCTTCTCCCCCACCTTTACCTTGGGCATGGGTTTTGGCTTCGGACCCCCTTGGAGGTTTCCATTTGGATATTCTTTGTCCTTGTTTGTATGCATGCATCCCTTTAGTTTTGAGGAAAAATGTATAATTCTTTTTCAACTTCCCTTGGATTGTTTGGCTAATGACTTTTCTTATATGCATACTTGGAATTTTTTCTTATTATTCTTATGATGATGTTTTTTCCTCCCCTTCATGGTCGTGCAGTTGGTCATAGGGAAACTAAGGCTTGCTTATGATAATTCTTAATAGGTAATTGGGAGGAATTTAAAGCAAAACATGTTATTTGGGTGCAAGCATTTGCAATGGCTTTTTAAAAATTCAAACCCCCTTGGTAAACACCCCTTCTTGAAATGCCTTTTTAATTTTGCTTTCACCCTTGCCACATCAACTTGGATGGAATCTTGCCCTATGATGTGTTGGAAAATATGTTCACACTGTTAGGGCTCATGCCCCCCTTGCCCTTGCCCTTGCCCTTGCCCCAACCTCCTTTGAGACTATTATGCATTTCACCCTTCATATTTGTAATTTCCCTACTTAAACTCCTTGTGGATTTCCACCTTGACTCATACTTGGAGATTTATTTGGATTCTTTTAAATCAGCTTTCATTGAGTTACAACATCTTTCAGTTGGTGGTCCTTTAGGTATGGTTTTCAAACATTTGCGAAACCTTTTTGACCTTGAATATTTAATTAATAGTTTCCCACAACTTTTCCAAGTGAATTCCCATGTTGCTACGAGTCCATGGGGTCCATGTTGCCCAAGTTTTAGTTGTTATTAGGCTTTTGGCATTGGCCAAGCTTCTAGAGGTATTCAATCAATAGAAGTGGGTGAAGTTTTATACCAATTAACAAGTAAAATTTCATGTATGTAATTTCATGATTTTTTTCATTCATTTATGTGATGGTCAAGGGGGGTGCAAGAATGATGTTATAAATGGCTTCAAAATCATCCCAAAAGAGCCATCTTTCAAGAAATATGCTGGAAAAATCCAATTGTCTCAACTTTTCCGAATTGTTTAATCCTTTTTATGCCCAACAGGTTCCTTTTTTCTTCAACCACCATTCCCCTTTCGGATATTTGTTAGTCATCCACTCTTTGGAAGGCATGTGTTAAGGCAATCTTCTTGTTAGGCCCCTTTTAACACTGGCCCATTTTCATGCATTGCAATGTTTTATAAGGGTTTTTCCTTTTTATATTTTTCCTTTCCCTTGTTAATGACATTCACATCATTGGCCCAACCTTTATCATCCATTTTGTTTTTGACCATTTTTTTTTTTAGTTGGTTTCAATGGGGCTCGTGGTCCAACCTTGTAAGTGTTTGGATCAGTCATCTTCTAGTTTGTTTCCTAATTTTTCTTTTCATATCAATTTTTGTTGCCCATCAAATGACATTAGGGTTTTGGGCATCTTGTATGGGTCTACTTCTTTTCTTCTCCCTTTCTACAAGATGCATTAAACAAGGATGTTCACCATGCAAACGGGTTTGCAAGGTTAAAGGATGTCCAAGTTGTTTTTGAGATTTTTTTCTTGAAATGTTTTGCCCAAAAGCCTTCCTATATGTTCTATTGGCATGAATTTTCCTCCTTTGATTTGACCATTATGCAAAATTTTGGGAGATTTTTGGGCCCAAGTTCTTTGGATTGCCTATAAACCCCTTTAATGCACCAATAGCTTTTTCTCCCCATCTCTCATGGGGGGATTGGTCGCATTTCCATAGAGCTCATTTGTGTAGATAACCTACTTAGGGAGTTGGGCATTTATTACACCTATCATTACTACCATATTCCTATATTGAATCATTGCTCATTCTTATCGGAGGCAATAAATGCCATCAATTTTGGTCCATTATCCTTCCAAGCCCATTTTAGGTTAACACAAGATTTCTTTCCTTCAAATGTAGTGGCATGCATTCCTCCTTTCATGCGATTTGCTGAGATGTGTTCAAATCAACTTCAAAAAAACATTTTAAATAAATTAGATGACCATTTTTTCTCCAACATCAATTTGACATGGCTTTTAATTTTTACCACATGCTTGAAGTTTTGTATGGGCCCGAAGGTGAATTTTTAGTTTTTTTATGCCTAATCATTTCACCTTTCCATATAATATAGCCTCCAATTTTTTCTCTTTTATGTTGCACACCAGGTTGGGCCTCCCCCATTTGAATTTTCAAAGTGTCTCATTGCATTTGTGACCAACCTTTAAATCCTATAAAAGATCCAATTTTTTCATTGTTCCCATGGTGGGGAATGAATTACATCCCACAATGCAGTTCAAGATGCCTTTGCTTTCATTAGAAGAGATGTAGGGTTTCATGTTTTGCTTGAACAAACCCACATCCTTCCACCACCTTCCTTTTTGTTTTTTCATTAGCAAGTTGACATTGTGTTATCAATTAATGGCATTCGACCTTGGTTGACATGTTCATCATCAATCCCACCCAAGTAGATTTGGTTTTTCAAGTTGCTTCATTTCATGGGGTGGCCATGATGGTGGTGGCTTAGGCAAAGGAAGGGCTTTACCACGATTTGCACCTAACGGAGCTAAATTTTCCCCATGCCACATAGGTTTTTGGATGCCTATACGAACAAATGGACCACATTTTTCATTGATGTGTTAATATGGCATGGTTAGCAAATGACATCAATGTCCTTCCACTAACGGTTCTATGTGCCTTCTATAGGCAAAAAATGTTAATAGCCTTGCAAAGAATGCATATTGATTCTATTTTGAAACATGTTGTCATTGTAGGTGAAGGCTTTTCTAAACTTACTATTTTTTCAAATTTTGTTTCCCTTTCCTTTTTTATATGCTTCTTGCAATCGGTGGGGGCTTTGGAACATAATTTGTTCCTTTGCCCATTTGTGACCCACTTTGGGTTTTTGCGTTTCTAGCTCAAACTTAAGTCCTTTTTTTTTGTTCTTCCTTTCCCCTTTTGTTGGGTGTTTTGTTTAGTCAAGTTTGCCAAGGTTTCACCATCACATTTGTTTAATACTAACACTATTTTTACCATTGAAAGTGTTTTCCTTTCATATTGAATCAACAAATTACCAAACAATTATCATAACATTGTTAAATCTCCAAGAAAAATAACTTGATATTTCCAGTGGTTTTCTACCTTGCCATAAACACATCACATTATAAAGGATTTCATTCTTCACACATGGGACTACATTGCATTCACATGATTCCTTTTATAAGTTCAAAGTTAAAGCTTAAAGCACAATTTGGTTTCAATGGCCATGATCTTGTTTTGAGTGGTTAAATTTTTTTGTTGTATATTGGCTCTTGAAAAATAAAAACACATAAATTGAATTAGTATTGTACACATCATTTGTTATAAAATTATTACCAATGACCTTCAAAATGATTGAGAGTACAATATGAAAGATACTAATGAAAACTTGTCATAAGATTTTGCATTTGGGGTTTCAATATTTTTGAAGAGGAAGGTGGTATGAATGGGATAATCAACTCCATTTTGATACACACCCATGTTAGGAATGAATACAACATCATAAGGACATTATGAAATTGGTTGGCCATAATTAATTTAAATATTTTCTTATGCCCAATGGTTTTCTATTTGAAATTTGTGTTCAAGGAAGTTTCTTTATTCACTTTGGTGTCAAAGGTACCAAAACTATCATGATCAATGACTTCTTGATGTGCACAAGAACTAAAATAAATTAAAACAAATACAAGCTTAAACTTAAATCCAATGACACACAAAGAACTTAAAACAAAGCCATAGAACATGTAAGAAAACACTCAAACCAAATGTTTTCAAAGATTGAAGTTCAAAATATGAAAAATAAAATGTGACAAAGTTAAAGCACAAGGTCATACTTCATATTCGTGATGAATGAAGAGATGGCAATGGGGTGCAAGGGGTTAATGTAGACCTAGTTCAATTTTATTTTTTCTTAAAACTTTGTTTTGAATGAAAAGTAAATAATGATGAGTGAACCCAAAACAATGATGGCTGAATTGCATGACCTAAAGTTGATTGCTTATTTTTATAAATAATCATAAAAACCTTCCTGTATGATTTAATGATATAAATCAAGGTATATTATGAGATGTCATCTATGACAAAACCTCAACATCTATTGGAGAAGGCTGCATGAGATTCTCCTATCCAGGACAAGGGTCAGGTGACTTGTCTTAACTCCTTTACAAAGAAGCCCCGCCTAATGTCCTTTGACCTCTTATTAGTGTAATCAACTTTCTGTGGGTCCTTGAATCTAATATTGCACTTGCCCATATGATATGCAATCATTTAAGCCATGACCCCACATTTCAATATGGACTGTTTCTGATGACGAATGAATGAGAGAAGCTATCTTGTCCAGTAGGACCCCATTATGCTAGCACAAATAAAATGGTTCGTTTTGTGTCCCTATCCTTTGAGTTTGTTGGCATTTACAAGGACAAGTTTTCAGGGGACAATACGTAGCGTCCACCCTATTGGTATGCTATATTTAACAACTCTACTGATACATAATTGTTGGAATTAGTGATAGCACCTCAACCAATGCCCAACATTGACTTTTTTTTGTTTTGCTTTGTGCAAGTAGCCACTTTCATTGGCCACCCATCCCACCAAAAGTGTTGGAATATTGGGCATTGCACAAAATAGTCCAACATCTACTTTTTCAACATTATTATGGTGGATTTTGTGCTTCTCTTGCAAACTTTGGGAATGTGAAAAAATATTTTACATAAATGGAAGATGCACGAAAACATACTTGGTATGTGGGAAAAATAAATAATATTAGACCACATTGCACCTAGTGCAGAGCAGCTTATGGATGATCACCACCTCGGCTACATCACAAAACTAAATAAAAAACACTGATTTGGAGTAACCATTTCCCATGAAATTCCCTACGCAGTAACAAGTCAACTACTTTTGGGTTTTTGCAATGACCACATCGATAATTGGACATATCTGTGTTGGACATGTATTGGATGTTGTTAATAATTACCAGTTCCAGTTTTTTTACAATTTCAAAATCAGAGAACCACCCGTTCCCGGTTTTTGAAATAATAATAATAATATGCTGGTTCTGGTTCATCGAAAAACAAAGAAGACCAGGAACCTGTGATTTGTGGGAGCTTATGTCACTTTTTCAAATTCTTTGAGAACGGTTATAAATATAACTGGGCCTTTCATGTTTTGAAATACATGGTTGTGAATCTTAAGAATCGCCCTGATACCCTGTAGGGGGTTTGGTGCAGTTTAAGCTTTGCTCTCTCCTCCCAGCAATAAGAGCACCAAATTCGGATGGGTATCAGTATGCTCACTGTCATTCTTCTCCAATAGGCCTATCAGCCTCCTCTCCAATACGTGTCCAACACTGATATGAACTTTTAACCGATGTGGTCATTGCAAAATTCATTGGCTGATTGGAGAAAGGCTCACCAAATTTGGCTGGGTATCAGTATGCTCACTGTCATTCATTCTAACGCAGGAACAAGGTGACTTGCAACACATCCCTTAGCTCCTCCAGTTGTTACATACCTGTGGCCAAGAAGCAGCCTGGCTAGCGAGGGTGAACACCGGTACATTCACCTTCCTAAAAAAGTAACATCTTGAGTTTGTGGGTACGGAAGGACAAAACAGGAGGCAGTTTTTGCAGAATAGCCCCATTCCAGGGCCTTACTTACCTGTGTTGGTTAGAAGTGTGAAACCTGAGGAGAGTTCAGATTCTTCTGACTCCAACTCATCCAAGCTCTCTTTTGGTGGAACTAGCACAACAAATAGACTGTGAAACTAGTCTTTCGCTAGAACCAGAACAGGAATTGAAACCTTAAAAATAAACTCATAAAAACAAGTTCTGAATTTTTAAAAAAAGTTAGTCAGGGTTTACCTGGTTGTAAGCTAAACTTTTAAGGTAGGCACATTTAAGTTTTTTGAAAAGTCAACAAGTAAGCTAAGCTTTTCAAATAAGTGTTCAATTCTAATTTCTTATAAAACTGGATACTTTCATAAATTCAATTTTAACTTGTTGTAAACTCTCGTAATTTTCAGTTGTAACTTGTTGTAGAACTCCATATTTATAAGATTTCTAATGTGGGGAGTGTGTAGTGAGTACATGGAAGCAAATCAGGTTTTTAAAGCAAGCTTGAAGTTCTTGAATTTGAGAAATTTTGTTGAAATCAAAATTGCAAGTTCAAAATTTTGAAAGAATTGGGCTCAAACTTCCACCCAAAGAATATGGCAACACTTTTTTAATTGTCAAAATCAAGGTTGGAGGTTATTTCAGAAAGGAAGAATTGGACAACATCGGTCCTTAAAGCATCCCAACATTACACTATATCATTAACTGAAGGATTTGTGTGTGCATCATTTTGACCATATGGTGGTTGGTGTCATTGTTGTGGTGCTCACTCACTACCCTGGTGATGTTGGCAATGACTAGCCTTAGTCATAAGTTATTAGCTAGTTTTAAAATTTGTGCATGGGCTTTTAAGTTTTAGTTTTTAGGAAGTGTTCACAAGTCAAGTTTGGTAAATGATGAAATGGATCTTATAAGGGAATTCATCACAACTAATGAATTTTGGGATGTTGAAGGGTTAAACACAAGACTTATAAAAGACTCCACATTTCAAACTTCAGAGACTCAAGTGGAGGTTCTATTTATTGAGGAAGAAGCAATGTGGAGAATCCAACTATAGTAGCTAGAGGCAAACATGAAATTTTGGTTCACAAACCACCACACTGCCACAATGTGGGCTTTCTTTGTCTTAAACAACCTTCTTGAATTTCTTTTGCTAATGGCATTGCAAACCATGAGGTGCACTATTTGCCACATCATTGAGCAAGTTCAAAGTTCAAACAACACCACTTGTGAGCACAAGGGCCTTCTCACCTACAATCCAATGCATGGCATCACTTCCATGAAGAAACACATTGATAATGAACACAAGGCCATTGTTGCCAAATATGTTTTACATTGTAAAAGTGAAGATGAAGCTTTTGGTTCAAGTCATGCGAAAAGCAATAAGAATAAACAAGCTACACCTTCTACAATAACTATTTTTTTTTTAACATTCAACTTTACAAATTTTTTGATCCCCTTCAGCTAGTCTTCATTGAAGACCTAGTTCTATTCATTGCAAAGGGAAATGTGCCACTATTTGTAATGGAATTTTTTTTGCTATGACACTTGGTCATGCAGCAAAATGGTAAAGTTTGTTTCTTTATTCGAAAAAAACTTATTAAAAAACACTATACCTTTTGTGCTTGCTAAGTGCATGGATCGTTATGTTCTAGTTGTGTTGGCACAATGTGATATAATTTATATCACATTCAGTTTATTGATGAATCGAACTAGGCTTGATACCTTTACGTTCACTGTGAACTTCTTGGATTAGGATTGGGTACCTTGCCATGTCACTATCGACTTATTTGAGGTTATAAATACTAATGGAATTGCATCATCAAAACTTATGAAACCTCTTTTGGCCAAATTTTGATTGACCAACAAGGTATTAGCTTGTGTGAAGGACAAAGGCAAGAATCTAGCCACCTTGAATTTTTCTTTGTCCATTGTTGTGTTTTATGACTTTTTCAATTGGAAAAGGGTCCAAATTCTTTAAGGTGTACCAAAATCTTGTCACATCATCACCCTTTTCTATCTTTTTTACCTAGTCCTTTCTACCATGTAAAGACACATTTATGGATTATTATGATGGAATCTAAAATTGTAATGGTTTAAAATATAATCCTTCTGAAACTTTTGACTCATTAATTTTTATGGGGATCAAAATATAGGGTAAAAAAGGATTACAATACGGACTAAGCCCTTTTCGTCATGTGTGGTACACCTTAAAGGATTTTCACCCACAAACATTTTTTTGGCACATGTTTTGGACATGTGATGTCAAGGGTATACCAATATGCTACAAATGAAAAAAAAAGGTTTGTCAAGGCATGAAGGAAGTTTGAAAGATGCCCAATCTACCTTACAAAAGACCATCACCTAAACAAAAAAGTCAAATAAAGGGAAGCAAAAATGGAAAGTTGTTTATCAATAAGTAAGTTTGCCTCCAAGAAAGTTGAAAACCCCTATGAAAACCAAGTTTGCTTCAAAAGTTGTACTTTTCCAAAAGACATTAAAGTATGCATGTGCCATCACAATTTGTTATAATCATCAATCTTTGCATTTATAGGCCTGTGTTTCATCTAGTCAAACTTGGGCTATTGCAAGGGCATTGACTAAAATCTTGAACCTGGTTGTTAAATAATGTGTTCTCAACCAAATTAAAGGTTACTAGTCCAATGTTCTTTCTATGCTGCAATTTCCATTAACATTAAACTTCAAATTGAGTACAATTCTAGGGTGTTTATTTTTCTTCCTCTAACTTATGGAAAGTTTGATGTAGAGTTAGAAATCTTGTATGTTAAAATGGCAACAAAATCTTAACATGTCTTGCAACCTTTTTTTCATTTTATGTTCAATTTGATGCAACCATAGCCCATAACATGATGGTGCTCATGTTAGACCCTAGATATAAGGGTTTTAAATGTGTGGTAAACTTGATTGGGAAGGATATAGCTTGGGTTTTGGTGGAAGAATACAACAAAAAAAATTGGTTATACTTTTAGTTGTGGTCTTCAAGTCCCTTAATCTTGGCCAATTGCAAACACTTCCTCTAAATCCACTTGTTCCTAATGACTCATTGTTTAGTGAACTAGCATCCATAGAAGAAACTAGTGAAGGCTTACTAAAATTTGAATTGTCTTTATTTCGTTGAATTGTGGTTTCATATAAGGATTTGAAAAGTCCTCTTGCTTGGTGGAAGACACATGAATCCCAATTCCCAAATGTTGGATTATTAACAAGACAAATCCTTGGAATTCTAGGATGCTGAATTGAAATTGAATTCATTTAAAACATTTCTAGTGTTTTGACTAATTTATGACACTACCGATTGGGTTTTGATGATTTGGATGCCTTGGTGATGATTTATAAAAACAAGTCCAACGATGCACAGACAGATTGCAAACTTGTTGAAGAATGTGTCATTAAGTTTTTTTGTGAAAAAAAAAATTACTTGATGAACATGAGAAAGAATTTTAAGAAGAAGGCTAATTTGAGGACGAGTAAAAAAACTTTGTGATTTCATGTTCATTCATGTTGGAAATCCTTTCCTAATCATATATTTGTTACCTCCATCTTTCATCAACCATTGATTTTTTTCCATCTCAAGGGACTTGGCTATGTTTTTAAAAAAAATTGTGATTATGTTTGGCCCCATGAACCTTTGATCAATGATATACATTATTGTAGGTTTTTGGACCTTTGCTGATTAATTTTTTGGTGATGCTCTAATTGGTTAACTTACTTGATTCATCAAGTGACCACTTTTGTTTTCCAAGTTCACAACACATTGAGGCTTTGATATCATGTCTCATGCAAATGTGATAATATTGGGACCTTTGTAGATCAAAATAATTTGTAGTGCTTGTGTTAGTACTCGGTACCATGTTTTATGTGTCATCAAATGATAATTGTTTTTCAACTTGGGACTTATAAACTTGCAAATTAATTTTTGTGTTTGATTATGCTTAACTTAGCCTCAACCTCTAATTAATGATGTATTAATGATGAATTTGGGACCTCTTCAAATCATATTTATTATAATGCTTATTGCTGGTTACTTCATATGATTTATCAAATAATGGTTCTTTTTTTCAAAGTTGGGACTTACTTGCATGGATTACTTTTATTAATTTAATGTTTGGCAACCTCTACTTGTGATCAATGATGCCTTAGTGATGAATATAAGACCTCTTCAAATCAAAGTTATCATAATTTTTTTGCTAGTTATTGTATATGACTTATCAAGTGATGGTTTGTTTATTTTCAACTTGGGATTTACATGTGCAAATAAAATTTATAAAATTTATGCCTTTTATAATTTTATTTATTTTTCCAACTTGGCAACTTTAACCTTTGATCAATGATGCATTTTTTATGATTTTGGGACATCTTCAAATCAATTTTGTTGTCACTAGTGTTTTGTTGGGTTTTTTAAAAAGGTTCATCAAGGATTTTTCCTTTCAACTTATGCAAAAAATTGCATTTTTTTGTGGCATCACTTATTAAATCAACATATTGATATTGATATTATGTACCCCTCTAGTATGATACATTCAATACCATGATATTCATATGATTGTATGAAAATTGTAAATTTTGTACATATTGATACCACTTGGTATGAGTTTTCCTATTTTCACCCCAATATTTGTACTGCCACGATATATGAATTTCAAAAAAATCAAATACGTGAACCGAATGGGTATGTTAAAAATCAAATACTAACTCGAAAACAAGATTACAATTCATTTCATCATATTTTGATACTATAAAAAATTTACACAACAATATGAACATAGAAATCACTACAGAAGTATGCGCTTCTTTCTGTTACTAAAATTCCATTAGAAATATAGCAAAATTCCATGTTCTATGGAAATGAAATCAAAATAGCTAAATAAAATTTGTGTTTTTTTATTACAAATTACCTACAACTATTTTTACTTCCCCAAATTGTGTGTCTAAAAATCCATTCATGTTTCCCAAATCTTCCTTCTTTGGATAGTCCCAAGTCATATCATCATGATTCAAAACCAACAAGAATTCAAAATTCAAACCAACAATGTTCCATGAATAATCCATGTCCTAAATGTTTTGTTCATCCAAACCATGTAATCATCCTACCCCCTTAACGTCACCCCCTCTGAACTTTGGATTTTGTCCCCAAAATCCATGAAAAATGACTAAAAATGAAATGAAAATATTTTAAAACTTTCTAAGCATCTTTCTCTTCCATTATAGTGTCTGTAATTTTGACTTGTTTAGCAACCAGTGGCTATGTACCCATCTCTAACTTTGTAGTTCTAACCTCCTTTTCCATTAACCCAATCTATGGTTTTATTACCAATGGTTGTATCTTGGACACCTTTTATTCTATTGTTGGAATATATTCCACCTACTATTGTTTTTTAATTATATGTGGTTATTTTTTTTCATGGCCCCCTCCTTTGAGATCTTGTGGTTTCTATCTTTGTATTTCCTCCTCTCGAGTTGTTTGTCTTATGAGGTTTTGTGGTTTTTCAGTCTGGACTTCCTCCTCTTAAGTTGTTCTGTTGGGCCTTGCTTCAACCTCTTCACCCTTGTTTAATGCTTTTGTACTTATTAGATTACCACATACAAAATCTGGATTTTAAAAATATATATTTTTAACTTGTACCATCAGCTTTATGCTAAGTTAAATTCTTCTCCAACTCCTTTGTAAAATACTCTTTTACAGCCTCCCACCATTCCTCAAATTCTACCTTAGAACCCTTCATCTTGTTCTTTGTCCTCATCATAGTATAATATTGCAACATTTGTTCATGATCCTCCAACTTTTTTTTAACGCCAATTAAGTCCAAACTCTTCCTCTACTTTTGTGCAACCTCCAATTGTGCTTGCAATTGTTACATATATATTTTTATACTCCTTTTCCTCCACCAACTTTTCCTTTTCTACCTTTATTATCTTTCTTCTAAGTTCTTTAGAATTCAATAGAAATGCATTATTTAGATTCACCAATTCCAAATATATCAAAACATTTTCCTTTTCCTTCTTTTCCTTGGTTACTACTTTCACCTAACTTCCCAAAGCCTTCTATTATTACTTATAAAGAAATAATGCTTCTAACCATTTTCTTTCTGTGGTTTCCTAGACTTTAGCCTTTTGCTTCAACTTCTCCAATTTTTTAGCTTGTGATTTCATTCATGTTGTGCTAACCTTAAACTCCTTATTTTCATCCTATGATTTTTAAAATAACATTTTAATTTTCAGTTCAATCTTTACCATGTTCTTCCTCCAAAATTTTATGTTATGCTTATAGTCCTTCTAGAAGTCCTTATTTTAGCCAATTCCACTTGTAATACTACCTTCTCTTTCTCCTTTGTGGCTAATCTATTTTTCAGACCGCTCACCTCCAAATTCAAATTCCCCATATTCAAATGCACGATTGTCATGGTCTAAAATAATTAAGTTGTTTATTTGCTTACATTACTTGTTTAAATGCATTTACTTCTTCTACAAACTTTAATTCGTGTACTTGCATGTCATAGGATTTTTGGATCCTTCTACAAATGATCCCATCTCTTGCACCAATTTGCTCCCTAGCCCAAATTCAAATGGAAATCCCTTTGTAAATCTTAATATAATGACTAGTACTTGTAGTTATAATGGTATGAACGTTACAAAAGAAGGTTGTGTTTCCACTTTTTTTGTGTGCAATCTAGTAGTATGTAGACCTTCATGTGTCTAATGTTGTTACTATTGCAAATATTGTTGTAAATGTTGGAAATGTTATGGACTTGTAGTGGTTTCCATCCAATCTTCATATACATCCCCATCAAAGTATAGATGTTTTTCACCCTTTAGAAACCTTGTCTCATGTTCCCCCTTAACTTCTTGCCTTTTCTCCTTCAATTGTCTCTCTTGTGGAAATGTGTCATATGTGGTAGCTCCTACCTCTACTCCCTTAGATGTCTCTCTTGTAGAGATGTCATCTGTGGTACCTCTATAGTTTGTCTAGCTTCTTGTACCACTATTGGCATTGCAAATGGTTCCATTATGCCCTTGATCATTTTTTGTGTCTTAAGATTTGTGCTCTCCTTTTCCCTCTTCATTCTTGAGCTTGAGGTTCCTCCTTAACTCTCTTTTTCCTCTTAAGAGCACTTCTTGGAAAGTTTGTTACAACCTTTTTTATGTTTTCCAATGTTGTGTACATCTCCTACCTAGTTCTTTTAACCTCGGTCAATGGTTTCTGTGGATTCTCCTTGTGATGCACAAACAAATACCGATTTGTTTTTGCCAATATTAAGGCAAACTAACATGTATTTTTCCTATCCCCCTTATTATGCTTGACATATTTAAACCACTAATCTAACTCATTACACAAATTATTAAATATAATCTATGCCTAATCTACCTTCTGCCCCTTTTCTACCCTCATCAACATTATAACATTTTTGTTGTTAAAATAATGTACCTTCTCCCTTTAATAAATAACATATAATGGCAAGATATATGATTGAATATGGCAGACCCAGACTCTTTGAATTCCATTGATCTACAAAAGAATTTGCAGGTGTAAGTCTACAACTTTGTAATGCTTGGATTGCTAGTGACTTACTGACCTACCCTTTCGGTCCTTTTTTATACCTTTCCACACATACTCCAAAGACATTTACAATCAATTGTTTGTTAATAACATACACCTTATCCTTATGCCCAAAGTAAATATTTATGCCCTTGATCAAGAATGTGTTCAAAAATTCCAACATGACATTGAACATTGATGCTTCCCTATCCATTAGAACAAAGGAACAAGCCTTACTTTAGAAGCCTAGTCTTTTTCCTTAGTAATATCCTTCTAATTCTCCATCCGCTCAACATGTTTATCATTGTTTTATTTTGTCTATGTCCACATGAATTGTTCAAGATCTAGAATTTTAATACCTTTCTCCAAAAGTGTAGCTATGTCTAGGATTACACGTCTTCTCTATGTTACAACTTTTGATTCACACCTCTTGATTTCCATCATCCTTCGTTGTGATTCTACCATCGCCTACACCTCTAATGGATACTATACTTCCACTTGCACTTTTGTGGATAGTTGTACTTCCGCCTCAAAATGACGTTCTCCTCCCTTGTGTCCTTCTATGTTGTTTGTTCTTCCACAAAGTGTTGTTCCACAACTTTGTCTTCCTCCAATTCTTCAATGAATTAAAGTAACTATTGGTCCTATTTATTTTCTTGCGTGCCAACGTCTTCTACTTTTGCACAAAAATTCAACTTACATATGTTCTAGTCAAATCTATATCATGAATTATCATTTGCACAAATTGTATCTTCTCATTATATGCCTTCCCTTATGCACATTCCAAAGATGATGATGAATGTGGTGACAACCTTATAGCCAATGGTTGAATATTCAACACACCTTCATGTTTTGTTCTTCTCAACTCCTCTTATGTTTATGTTCTTTTCAATAATTTCGTTTCCTCTTCCACTAGTAGAAATCAGCCAAAATGTAACCAGTCCATTTATGATTACATGCAACTTGTTGTCATTTGCAACTAGATTTGGGAATATTGCAACTACAAGATCAAATTTCAACTATTTTGGTCATTCTCACAACTATGATGCAACTATTAGAAATTTCATCCTATTGGTTGGATTGATTTTACA
>Ga0116228_10002920_pt1 | contig 14924 bp, 15 predicted proteins | sample S1TSphfallax_2_FD_89694 | JGI IMG/M metagenome (GOLD analysis project Ga0116228, IMG submission 89694) | Host-associated microbial communities from peat moss isolated from Minnesota, USA - S1T2_Fc - Sphagnum fallax MG | ecosystem: Host-associated > Plants > Peat moss > Unclassified | place...
AATTTTTTCTATTTATATTTTGTTGGGTGTCTTTCACCTTTTCAATGTTTTTTTTTGTTTGTATCTTGTTTGTCTTACACCCTTCAATGTTTTTAATATTTTGTCTATTTGTACTAATGAATCATACTTTCATTGGCATTTTTCCTAGCAAATCAAGAATGTAAGGAAATATTAATGGAAACAAATGACATTTAATGAAATTTACAAAAAAATATTTTTTGAAAAGAAAAAATTGATTACAACAAAACTATTATGTCCACACAAAATAATTTAATCATCGGCACTCGTAGTGCAAAGCAACACAGATCCCAAATTAGTTTATGTACCAAGATATACCAACCATGTACCAACTCAAAATCAATATTGAACTTAATACCAATACCAAGTTGGTATCAGAAAAATAAAAAATATTCAATACAATACTAAATTAATATCAAATTTTTATAGTGTCAATATTGATACTAGTTGGAATCAAAATAAGATGATATTAAACCAACATTGGTTGCAACCCTAGCTTTGAGCTTATAACTAAGGTTAAAGCATGACAAGGGGAATGAACAAACAATGTCACAAGACTTAAGTACATTCCTTAATGTGTGGGAAAATGACTCCAAACATTTAAAATTGGATTCCCACTTTGGGTGTCATGATATTTATTTTGAGTTCATAATCAATACTAACTTGCATGAGAAAGGAAACATGTTGAAAGGATGTTTTAAGACTTAAACTCATTTCCACAAGTGTGGGAGATTAAATCCCAACACTTCCAAATGGTTTCCCAATTTAGGAGTTAAGTCCTACATGCGTTCCAAATTTTTGGGACAAGATTTTAGATGACAAACCTTGTCCACATATATTGGGCTTTCTTTACATTGTTGGAAAGGTTTTGAATATATATATATTGAAATTTTTCATTTTTCCATTTGGAGAACAATTAAAATTTAATCAACATGGACGTATTAACATCAATTCCTTATAATTAAAAAGAAAACAAAGGATAATCAACCTTTTAATTTCAAAAAGTTAATTGACATGGATAGGTGGAAAACCTAGTAGTTACAAACTAATCATACCATAGTTGCAAAAAAAAAAGATTGAAAAGGATGGTGAATAATTGTAAAAATGATAAAACATAGTTGCAAATGATAATTAGTTGCATATATTCACAAATTGGATGGTTGCAAAATACAAGATTTCTTCTAATGTTAAGGTTTGCATTCTATTATAAATATCAATATCTTCAATATCATTTGATAAACCCAAGGGTGCATTGCTAGGAGATGGGAGTGTATAGTGTCATAAATTTTTGGAACAAGTTTTGGGGGACTAAACCTTGTCCAAATATTTTTAATTTAAATTGTTGAAAATTAAAATTTGAAAAGTAGATGTATTAATTTGGGTCACATTTTCCATTTAGAAATTTGAAACAAAAGTTATGGTTAAATGAATGCAAGCTAGTCAAATTGATAATTTGATTTTCTCAAAAGATTCGAACCCTTGATGTAAGTTCATAACATTCACATATGGACTTTGATGTAATAATTGTCTTCTTTTTTTTTTGTGTGTAATTTGACTTTTCTTTGAAATAATTTATTTAAATTTCTCCTAGTTTCAACTAGATTTTTCACACCTTTCTTTTGTGTGGGAGCTAGGGAGTGTGTCTTAGGCTTGCATTCCATTGCAAAATCAATAATTAAAAGGTTCGTTTACCCCTATTACCACTTTACAAACCTATAAGTGCCTTATATAATTTCAATTAAAAGGGTACAAAGATTAAAATCACAAGGAGTTTAGAAATGAAAGGAAGTAATATTAAGCATAATGTGAACAAATTCATTGCAATTTATGGGTTTGTTGTTGTGTTTAATGAATAAAAAATGTCACAAGAGGGTGCATTTACAAAACATGTGTTTGACATTTACAAAAAAAACACACAGAATCCATCCTTCTATTTTATTCATTGTTGGAATTAATACTAATAGACATTCTACAAGGGGGATGATGGGAAAACAATAACAAAAAGCTTGTGATGCCCATGGAACATAAAAAACTAATTTTGCAATCCTCACATAGGGAAATGGTTGACAAAAGTGATGGGAAGGCAACAAGTGAAGCAATTTCACTTAAACAATTGAATGGGATGAAGTTTGCAAAGGAAGACCAAAAAAAGAAAAAATGCATGCAAGCTTATATATTGAAGGTGTTGGAATCAAAGTGATAACTGAAATAACTACTACCACCTTCATGAAAATGAAAAGCTTCAACAATTAGTGTGTTTTGGTGTTGTTCACATTGCCCTTAATTACAACAAAAATATATGATGTGCATAAGTACTTATTTTTATGTTTTTAGGAGCAACTTAAGTACTTCCATGAGCATGTGTCATTGCACAAAAAATTAAAAGTGAAGTAGACCAAACATGGACACCAAACATTCACACCCACACACTTAACCTATTCGTGTTTCCACTCCTACATTGATTAAATCCTCTACTATAACATTGAATGTAGTAATGTGGTGAATTTACATTGCTTCAAAATGAAAACAATCAAGCCTTGTTGACATTGCTTTGTCAACCAAAACACGAACACAAATAGACCTAGCCAAAAATTTAACATATGTTATATCCAAAACCTTTATTTTGATTTTGCAAATGAAAAGTTAGGCTAGTTTTCATAGACAATTATCATGTTTTCATTTGAACTTACATTCAAATTATGTTGATGGAAGCATTCAAATTCAATAATAGTCTCAAAGTTGCTCACAAATTTGCCTAGTTTTCAAAGTTCAATTGTACCTTACATTGAAATGAATGAAATGTCAATCACGATGTGTGAAATTACTTCATCATGAATTGTTGTTGATCTACAATGTGTTTCTTCATATCACATCATTGGGCACCACTAGAAAGCTACAATATTAAAGGTGGCATGAAGTTTCAAAGGTCATTGCAAGGGCAATGAGATTTGTGTTGTTAAACAACTTGGAAGTGTTGCATAGTGCACAATGATTTTGGCAATATGAATGTGCAAGCTTGAAAAAAACCACAAGGAATTGTTGGGGTTTGAGTTTGCTTGAACTAGCTTCAACAAGTCAAGGCTAGCATTTTGCCCATGGTCATGGTCATGTGGTACTTATGTTTAGGGCCATAGGTGGAGATGTTCTCACACATTTAAGTTTTTTCATAATTTGAACTAAGGTTTGTTAAAAAAATCACCCAACATTGTTAGTAATTATGAATTAATGACCTTAAATTTGTAAGGTAAAGCCCCAAGGTGGAACCATTGTCAAAATAAGGAGCCAAGGAGAAGGCCATAGTCGATTCCAACTCCACATTTTGGGAATGTCCCCCACACATAGGTTTTACTAATAGTTAAACGTGAAGCAAAGGTTATCATGAACTAAAACATACATAGATCACAAGGTGTTAGAAGGGGAAGGTTTTTACGCCTACTTTTGTTTATATGTATATAGGTGTAAAATTTGTCCCACTTTTAAAGAATAGGTTTTAAATCCTTCCTCTTTTGTAAGAATGATATAATCATGGATATATAAGGTGCCTTCCAAATACATTAAGAATTTTTTTCCAATTGTTTTGAAAATTGAGCACAAGTCTATTCATTAGTTCATGGTTGCCAAACTTAGTGTCATTGTTTTTCATCACATCAAAACAACTTTTGTTTCTTGGTGATTTATCACTAATGGTTGAAAGCACAATCAAATGGTAGTTATTGTATTCTTTTGGGGTGAAAGCACATTACAATGACCCCCTTTGGGATGTCACATTATACTACTTTCCAAGGATGTGCATGTTTGAGTGTATCCCACCTCAAATTCTTGAAAAAATTTCACAATATTTTTGCATATTATGTTATAATATAGCCTATGTAAAAAATTATAAAATAAATTATTTCATTTCACTTTATAGAATGGGAAATTATAATATATTTGTGAAAACGAATATAGTGTACTTGTGTATTCAAAACACAAATATACTCCAAAAAAATTTAAATATTTTTTAACCTTTGTGAAAGTTAAAGGTATATTGACCCATGTCATTTCACATAATTAGAACTATGTTTGGATACCATGTGACTAATTTTGAGTTTTTTTCTAGAAAAAAATGAGTTTTTTCAGCAAAGGTGTGATAAATGTGTGGTAAATTAAAATTTTGATAGTAATCACATTCACATGAAAGTTGGCAAGCATAACTAGATGGGCCTTATTTATTTTATTTTAAAGTTTATTATTTTAGTAATTAATGGAGCCTTAAAGTTAGTGTTATCAAAACGAGACATTGATTCTATTATACCAATGTATATTATAAATATACTCATGGATAATGAAAATTAGTATTATTATTAAAATTATATTACATTACATCGTTTTTGTAAAAATATTGATTGTACGGCCCAAAAACCAAATTTGATATCCAAAATGTACTTTGATTAAATTAGAAAATTAAAATTAAAATGATTTTCAATCCCATATTATAATATTTTAGAAAAACATATCTAATAGGCGTTCAAGTAAGTTATTATAATGTGCAAGTATGTTGAAATTTACTTTTTATAATGTTGACTTTTTAAAAAGTAAATGCAAGTATGTTAATACAATGTTTTAATCAAAAAATAATTTAAATGCAATCTTACTCCATAGACTTTATGAAAACATGTAATTTACATATATTCTATGCATTCACATAATTTCCATGCATTTACATAATTTTTTCAAACTTTAGGTTTATGTTTTTATGAGTTCAATAGAGGCATACAAGGTTTTGTATTACAATAATAGGAGTTTTTAAGTTACTTTCATGCTAACATGTGAATATAAATGATTTTATCTATAAAAAAATATTTTTTTGGTGTAATTAAATATGCTTTCACCCCAATTTTTTACCTAGAAAAAGGTCGTCTATTTATATGAAGCAAAATAAGGTAGGAATTTCATAAATTTTAATCATAAGATTTTTTTTGAAAGTGCAAGATAATCAACATGGGCTTCTAAGTTTGCCACCCACAACTTAGGCTATTAATGGGTATTGCCAAGTAAGTTTATTACAATTCACCAAAATTGTCGAATGGCCACATGGTAACCATTGAAAAGGCTCATTGATGAAAAAGACAAAGCCTTAATTGGCACCATTCCTTCATTTTGCTCATGAGTTCGTCAACTTCCTATTCCTCCTTGTTTGTTTGTTTGACTAAAAAACCTTTTAAAGTAGTATCATTTTGCACAAGCATACTCACTAGGTTTTGAACTAGTGACATTTTCCATTGTGTGGTTGCAAGGCCAATGTTCAAGCCTTCAATGATAGCTTTTATTTCCATTGTGTTTTTTTATTTGGTTATAACTTAGAAAGGTTGATCAAGAGTAATGAACTTTGAACTTTTTAGCTCTAATATATTTTTTCTTGCCTTTTGTCATTGACCTTTCATGAACTTCCAAATATGTTGAATGTACCCTTTTCATTAAAAATGTTGTGCTACTTGAAATTGTTTTCTTGGCTTATAGTAGATTTGACCACCCCACCCAATGTTTTAAGAAATGAAATTGTGATCAAAATATAACCTTTCAAGAATCTTGGACCATGAAGTTGCCATGGTATGAGTTGTGTCTAAAGGTAGATGGTTGTTTGCACACATTTTAAGGCAAATGGTTTTAATATTTTTCAAGGCAGCAAGTTTGAACTTTGGTGTCACAAACTAGATCCATCATGACTATGCACATTTTATTCCATAGGGATCCATGTACGGTCCATCACACAAATTTGGTGACCAATGCATACTTTCATTACCTTTACCTTTGGTGAAATGTTTTGAAAATATGTTGCAAACCTTGCATAAGTACTTTGTAGACTCACCTAAATGACATTTGAAGTCCACATGAAAACTTGTTAAGATTAATAGCATTGAGTTTACTAACAAATAAAATATAAACAAAGAAAAAAATAATCTTCCATGATGTATGATGTGAAGACTAAATCAATCTCAATGTTGAGCCATACTAAAATATTGATGGCAAAATATGAAATTACCATGGTGAAAATGGCTATGAACAACCCTACAAATCACCATGTGAAACTTAATCATGACCACTATGACCATTGTGAGACTTGCAAATTTTGCTTGGACTTGCATGCATTTTGCCCTAACTAGAATTTGTTCATGTTTTCATTAAGTTTGCCCAAATTTGTGGGACAAATTAATGTGTGACCTTGCAACAACTATCAAGGTTTGTCAAGCTCATGATGTTTATAACATGTTTTGTGATTAAACTCCCAAGGGTATTGCAAACATTTTGGCCTTCAAATATATGCTTGAGTGCACACATGAAAGCATCCAAATGTGGTGAACACTAAATGTTAATACTAAAGTTTGCAATTTGACTTAAGGTTTTTAGTTAATAATCACATTAAAGTATTGCATTGAGATGGCGTCCTTATGATAAATGACATCTTTACTAGTTGAGGCACTAGTGAAAAACTAATGCACACCTATGTTACCACCCCCCTTTAATGGCAATTTTTTTTTCAATTATTGTTTCTTGAATTGTAATATAGTTATTGTCTTTTTGTGCTTTGGCATGTGTTTCATAAAATATTCATTCATAAATTGAAAATTACGTTTTTAGCAAATTTGGCATCATGATGCCCTTGCAATTGTGTATCCTTAATATTGGTTCCAATTAAATTGTGATGTGTTGTTTGTCAAGCACCTCACGATTATGAAAGTGGATTTTTCCTATGGCAAAACCTTGTGCTTGAATAAGGAGGTTCAAGTGCTTGAATTGTTTGATGCCAATGACTTTGATTACCAACATGGCATGTTCAAATTATCAATGAAGTTGAATGGAACAACATGCATGCCCCCCCCCCCTTTTGTCATTAATCCTTTTCCTAACCAAGATGTGATGCTTAGTTGTGACAACATTTCATATATTGGTTACCAACTTCCCAAGATATGTAAAACTTATTGACTTGAATATGGTGCAAGTAGTTGGTAGTGTGAAGGATGACATATGTTTATGTGTTTTGGCCTAAATATGAAATCAAAACTTCACATAACTAGGTTCACTACCTATTTGCCAAGTTGTGTGCATTGTTTTTATACTACAAAAAGTTCCCTTTATGAAAAGTGCAATGACCAATTTAGAGGTGCACAATATCACTATAGTTATGATGATTAAGGAGCAATGAACATGTTACTCATGGGACCATAGAGGTTCTTTAGGAAAGCAACTTCTTTAGATCTATGGGTGTGTGATATGTGCATTGCCTTTTTTTTTAACAACAAAGGCTTGTTGGCTTTGTTTATGATCTATGGTGTTCCAATGGTTGAATGATAAACCTTTTGGTTTCCACAATGGTGGCATCATGTGATGCATGTTCTTTCCCTTGGCCACAATTTTTCATCTTCATGTGCATTATTTAGCATGATATGTTGCCTAATTTGGTTTGATTTGCAAGTTAATTAAAGTTGGAAAGGTCAATTTCAAGGATTCAATTCCCCTTCAATTGTTTAATTTTTGTTTAGGTGTTGAATGTGAATGCTTTATGAATGGTGTTTAATATTGCAATGTTCACATAATTGTATGATTGTTTTGGATTTTGCAAAGTGTAGTTATTTGATATTGTTTACTATTTACAATTTTACATCCATTTGGGACTAGAGAGTCCATTAAACGAAAGACAAATCATGGAGGACATATTGTCCTTTGGTATTAGCAACATGTCACAAACTTGGCCATGGCGACCGTGTTCATAGTTTGCATGAGCTCAACAAGAATGCTAGTGTGGGTGAGGGCTAAGGCTGAACAAAAGCGTTCCCTAACTTTCTATGTATTTGGACAGACAAGGAGCAAATGTTCTTCATCGTCTACCTTCCCCAAGTCATAACCCTGACAAAGCCTCTCTCCATATGGCACACCCTTTCACGCACCTAACATTACTTCAAGTTGCGTGTTGCCATACTGAAATCGGGCTAGAGCTTTCTATAGCTGAACACAACTGATGTCACACAAGTAGTTTTCACTCTTGTACAACATACTCTTGAAGCGCAAGTTTCTTATCTACACACTGGTCCCAATTTCACAGTTGGTAAAGAGCTTTTCAATGAAAGCCTATCACATATTATCCTTCACCCTTTTTACACTCAACATTGTGTGGGAAAACTTGGAAGGGGTGGTGGGGCCCCAACTTCTTGGTTGGTCGGGCCTCCCACTGCAGATCTAGCACCAATCGGTTGCACTAGCTGTAGCATGATTAACTCAGCCATTTGAGCTCCCACCCGTACGTTGTGTGCGTTGCACCAAAGTACTTGGCTCTCTACCCAACCTTTCACCCCTACTAGAGGGGTCGCATGTATGTGCATTGTCTTAGGAACCATTCCCAGCGACAGTTGAGTAGGCCTCGCCTGTAGTGCACGGGTTGTTGTAGGTTGAAACGTAGTTTCCAACGGCGATTGAATCAAAGGTAGAAAACCTACCACCTCATGGGGCTGATTCTCGAGTAGCCATTTTTTCACGGATCCTGCCCAACATTTCTTTCCCATAGCAAGCATAGTGAGTTGGGCTTCCCATGCCTTTCCCAAGATGCGGTCCTTAGAAAGCGTGCTCACACGATTATAGCACAACAACAATTGTCCCCATGGAAAATGTTCAAAAGGGAACTTGCCAAATTTTGCCAACACGATGGATGTGTAGGTTGTTTTTTACGCTTCGAGCAAGGACTTGAAGAACCCTTAGTACACTACTTCAATACCTTCAATACCTTTTATTTTCTTGGAGTCCACCCAAAGCTCATAGGCATAACTTACTATGGAACACACCAACGTGTTGAAAAGGTCATAATATAACTTAATGCCCATAATATGTAGCTTCGCACAATGGTGGTTTAATGTAAATAGCGAGTGCCTATTGGCAGCTGCCAGATGCTCCACTACATTGTTCAGGTTCGAGGTGGTCACGAGCAAGATCCCGAAGTATTTGAAGGTCTGCACACGTTCAATAATGTCACCTTCAAACACAAACTCTTGGCATGGGTCAGCAGAATTGAACACCATGACTTTTGTTTTTTCCACGTTCATCGTAAAGCTCACGTTCAACACAAAACTGTTGGAGTGTGTCTAACTGTTGTTGTAATCTCACCTTTGACTCCGACATTAAAGGGTCATCTGCAACAAACAATAGCCATACGTGTAAGTCTGCTAGGGCCGGTGCATCGCATTCACTGCCGTCCAAGCACCCCCCATATTGCAAATTTATTTGGACTAATCACCCAAAAATCTAAACACCGTACCTAGTTGCTAGATTTTAGATAAGAAAATTTTGCATCTTGTGGAGAAACTCTAAATGTGATTACACAATGGCCAAAAGCACTATAAGTGCAATTCCATAACAGCCAGATTTTTCATGTCTAAAATTAGGGTGGGGGTCACATAGGTGCTTTAACCCACCAATTAACAGATAGCCACATTTAGAATTTTCTTTTGTTAGTGGGGCCAGTTAGGGTTCCTACAAGCTTTCGGCTATTGGCCGCCAGTGCACAAGTGGCTATTGGGCTGATTCCCAAAAGTGAATGAAAAAAAGAAAAACACTGCATTAGAGTGACAGAGACTGTTAACCCATAACCGGTATTTGACCAAAAGAGTCCCAATACAAAAGTCGGACCAGCCCTCATAAATGTGCCCAAAAAGCGATGGATTTTGTTTGGATTTCAAAAATCCAACTTGACAGAGTTGTAGAGGATTTCAAGCTGAATCCTTAGGTTTTTTTTAAAAAAAGGATTTGGTTCAGAAATGGAAAATCCCCAATGTTGAAAGTTTAGTTTTTAGTTTTGGCCAGCTTTTAAAACTACAAGTTTTTGGAGGATTCAACCAAGATACCATGTTATAAATGGTAAAAATTCTAAGGTAGACAGAAGGCATCTATATGATGAATGATGTGAAAAAAATATTGTGCAAAACCGAGTTGAGATGAGGAAAAAATGGATGGTCAAAGTTGACTATCCAATGTGACTGTACACAAAATCATAAAAATTTCATCTATTTTTGAGCAGAAAAAAATCATCACTGTTTGGGACCGTTCTCAGCCTGCTGTGTTTTGCATACCTTGTATGAGCTGACCTCTCTCACATGTTTCTGAGTTTTGTAACGCGGGCAAAGAGAAAAATTTGGAAGTGGAGTTCTTAGATGCTGCCTAGACTAAAAAAAACCTGCCAGCGTGGGCCGAGAAATCCAAACGGGACATCATACGTGCGAAAAAGATGATATGACATGTCCCCTTACCATAGGCGTGGCAGTTTTTAGCCTTCGACATTGTAGGTAGGAGAAACAGTGAGGTGGCGAACCATATTGGTCCGCCGTGACGTTTAAAGTTTAAAAGTCCATCCGTAATGGAAGGAAGGATGCTAGATGGAAGAGAGGAGTGGAGAACTAACGTTTTGGAGGAAGACTGGAGGAAGTCTGATACAGGTAATTGATTACCAGGTTAGTAGGGTCTCTGTCATTTAATTATTTAATTTTGAAATATTATTAAACATACTTTAATTTCCTTCACAAAAGCAATTTCAGAGAGACATTTATTTTTTGAAAATTTCTGCATGTCTAAAAATAATGTCTTTTTTGTTTTAGTCGAACCTGCTATTCAATTAGAGTAGTAGGAGAACAGTGTTCGCAAAAGCTGCAGATAGGACCGGAGATGAGAGGAGCAAGAAACTAGGAACTAAAGAAAAAAGGGTTTTGGTTTTATTTTATTAATAAGAACTAAAACTTTCCCACGTAAGAAATTTTTGCCCAGCAAGATTTGGTCGTTGGCGTGCAGAGCGGGGAAAGGCCATCCAACACCATAAAGCGGGGGGATGCTTTTAAACGAGCATTTAATGAAGGCTCGTGACAGGCTGATGGGTGTAATAACTGCTGCACAACACCCAGGTATTAGTGCTAATTGATTTCTGCAGGCTAAGTCATGCAGGCTTATAACGTACTTGAGCTTTGATGACCATCAGACTCATGCCTCTTAGAACCCATTAATGGAATACCAGATGAAAACTACTAGGGGTGTTGAGCTGTTCTTATATTTCGTTATAAGCTCCGGTTGTTGAAAAAATTCAACATCAAAGAACCCCTCCGGTCGCCAGTTATCTTTTAAAAAAAATGAAAAAAATGGTTCTGGGTTCTTGCAAGCATTTCAAAGAACCTGTAGAACCGGCGGTTGAGAGTATGTTCTTTGGCGGGCTACATATTTTCTTTGTACCATAGTACCTTTTCTTATAATTATTTTATTTCTCAAAATCCACTTTGACAGTAGAAAAATAATTTATGAAATTTCGGCAATAAATATATGGAGCTTCTTTCGCAGTTTTCTATACTTTGAATCTTTAACGGAATGAGACCTTTTATGACAATTTTTATTGCTAAATTTTTTGCAAAATTGGAGAAACATGATGTTCCACCAAATCATAGAATAGAGAAATGTTGTAAATGATTGGATACTTGCTCTCTCCAATGGTGAACCGGCCTGGAGCAAGAAGCTCCTGGGTTTGCGCCAATTTTTGTGTTTTTCCCTCTCTTGTAATTTCCTTAAAGTTTGGCATTTCTGAAAAATAATTTCTAAAAATTCAGCATTTCCAGAAATAATTTAATTACCACCAAACCTGAAAATGTATTACAGTATTCATGTCTCATAGCTAATCAATAGAAGTAGCTACTATACCGGCCTTCGGTGACCTAATACCGACACTGGTACCAAGGAAAAAATCTAAAAATCTTTTGGGCAGCTTCTAAAGATTATAGACATGTGGTCCTCTGACAAAATCAGAGTCTCTGAGTCCAAATTTAACATTTCCCAGGACCTACGAAGAGCGGCGGACCCCTAAGAGGCCTTCTCAAGAGGTACCTGTAGGTGCTGGTATGTATGTTGGGAGAAGGTTGTCTTTACGGAGTGCACTTTCATAGAGTGCACGGGGAGTCACCATGCAAGCATTCAAGGCTGTAACGAATGAAAAACATAATCATCCTTAACACATTGTTATAATCATCCTTATATTTTTCATTCGTTACAGCCCTGAATGTTTTCAAAAGTATCTGTGAACACATTATTTATATTTCTCTTGTATGTATTGCATATTTATATAAACATGGATGAATGTAGATGAAAGTAGGCTAATATATTGAAAGAACTACAAAATCAAAGTCAAATTTGGGATAATGTGAGATGAACCTATAATTAATGTGTAACATTACCATCACACAAATCCAAGTCATTTCAAGTTGAAAGAAGGAAAAACTAGTATGGATAAGAATATTTCATTGTGTAATTTTCCTTACATTCATCACCTATTAAACTTATCTAGTTTCATTGCATAAAATTGTGTGAAACTATATGATGGATGACAAATTTGGAATAAAAAGCAAGGACTAATTACATTTGTCAACAACATTTGATCATTCAATTTTCAAGATCGTCACCAATTTTCATGCATAATGGATAAAAACAAAATATAACAAAATTTGGTAATCAACAACCAATTTTGTTTTGTAAATATTGTGAATGAAAATGAACAACAAACATGGATGAGGAAGACCAATGAATCAATACATAATCAACATGACAATGAAAGCAAACACAAGAAAAAATTCTATGAAGTGCTTAAAATGTAAGCATTATAAACATAAAAATATGATGTTCCCAACTTTGTTCTAATTATGGACTCAAAAGCCTCACCGTCTATGTAACAATGCATACCATTTTACTTGTATGTGATGTTGATGGTGTTGCAAATGTTGAAGTTGATTGGATAGCATACATGTGAGCCAATTGGTCAACATAGCCAATAATCATGAACTTTGGGAAGGACTTTGAAAAAAAACATCATGTGTAAAATATGGTGGAGACCTTCATGCAAGAGGACTCACAATTCTGAATACTAAAAGCACCACAATCTATTAAGGGCACCCAAGGGGTTTGGATGTAGGAAAAAAAATTGAAAAAAGAATGTGATCATTTTTATAACATGGAAGTGTTGATTACAACATGATTTTGAAACAACATTAGTGTAGATTAATCAAAAATTTGGAATGTGGGAAATTTGGAAAACAAAAAACCCATAAATAATTATTTATGAAATAAATATTGACGCCCATAAGGTGGGATATCAAACATGTCATTATCATCATCAAGGTCATAATCATTTATAACTTCTACACAAAATTTGTCACAACCTTAACCTTGGGTTCGCGACCAAAGCAAGGGCTTACAAAGGTGTGAGCCAAGAGGGAAGCTCGAGAGTCACATCTCATGCTCCCGGGAGTGTACGAAAGTGTGAGGGAATAAACCTTCACACTCCTAAGTGAGCTCCCACTTTGGGAGTTGGAGTCCCAATGGATTCCTAAATTTTCAAAAAGCAATTGTAGGAGTCAAAACCCATTGGATTGGAGAGTTTTTTAAATCATTATAAAGCTCTTGGAACGTAGATGTTTAAAATGGGCTTGCATGACCGATTTGGGCAATTAAAACACAAGTTATGGCCAAAAGCGGGGCTAAGAGTCAAATTGCTAATTTGACTCTTGACCATTAAAAGTTAAAAATTGCTTTGATTTTCTTGTGTGTAATTGGCGTGCAACATACTGTTGGAAAACTTTTGATAAGGGCTACAACTTTTCTTTAAACATCACCTCAATTAGATGTCTACACACAAAATCACGAGCCCCCAAAGTCATGGGAGTCCCAATTTTGGGAATTTCGGAACTCCCACTTGGGAGTCCCGGGACAAAATGACATTTGGGTGTTGGTCTCCTGGCCATGCACAAATCGTATTATAAAGGGGAAGGTGGTGGCTTTTCGAGCCATGGTGAGTCTTGTGAGTCCATGTTTGCCCATGGTTCATCCGTGCACCAAAAATGTTCTAGTTATGTAGTCACCAACTTGTGGTTTGGTTTGTGCAGGTTTGTGTGAGTAATTGATTGTTTGTCGATCTTCCTAGTTCCGATCCTAGAACTCCAGCATGCCCTTTTACCCCCGAAATGCTACGAACCAAAGAGTATGCCCCAATTCCTTCCGTTATCTTCACTTCTGGACTTGTAGTTGAGTCCATTAAGGAGCTTGGGGGTGCATCAAAATTGGGTAAAATCACGAATATATTGAAGGTGATTTTCATCCATGGACTTCAATGCAAATTCAAATAACTTTGTGTCTCCCTCAATAACAAGGATGTGTTTGTTAAGACTTTGGCAAGTTTTAATGGAAATGCTTGGAAATCATGCATGAATGAAAAATCATAAACTTAAGCATGACAACACAAACAAAACAACATAATCTAGGGAGATGTTGAAAATTGAATTGAATAATACATGTCCCAATTGTGAGGTCAACCACAAAATCACCATAAATGCAACAACATTATATGAAGGTATATAGGAAAATGTAAGCCTTCTCTTTCAAGCCACACTAAGGAAATCCATTGGGACACAATATTTGGGTTTCCATATTAGTGTCATTGAAGATGACATCATATATGGTGATGTCAACCTGTCAACCTCAAAGTTGGCCATATCCACATCAAATAGCAACTTGAAATGTTGCAACCCCACTTTGGGCAAGTGTGAAGATGAGACCATACTTCCGAAAGTGGAAACTTGGAGTCCTCCGGGACTCCCGCAACTTCAGAGCTCAACAGCAGAGGGCAAAACACCTCGCCTTGAGGTTTTCTTTATACCGTTGGAAAAGGTCTCGAAGTATAGATGTCCAAAATGGTCTCACATGAACCATTTGGACATATGCAGCACAAGTTATGGGCAAAAGAAGGGCCGGGAATCAAACTGGCAGTTTGACTCCCGATCACTAAAAGTCGGGAATCGACCCAATTCTGACGTTTTCAGGAGGAGTGCGACATGGCGTTGGAGAGTTCTCAAAGAGAGCTATAA